>PPYF01157528.1_pt1 | contig 57276 bp, 42 predicted proteins | sample 1559871 | NCBI WGS metagenome assembly PPYF01 (sample SAMN08240021, study PRJNA423297) | Human gut metagenome, whole genome shotgun sequencing project.
ATCGTTATCCGCCAGCCATAGCGGCGTGTCGAACACCAGCTCGGCAAGGTTATCTTCCAGCAGCGAAACGCGTCCCGTAACGTGGCTGGCGGCGTGGTGAATATGCAGCGGCTGCCACTGGGTCAGCGGTGTATGGGTTTGAAGCTCGACAATCACCCGTGTGAACGGCTCCGGCGGCGCATCGGCAAGCAGCCAGTCACCACGGTGAATCTGCTCTTTTTCCGCATCACCCGCGATGTTAAGCGCGATACGCTGCCCGGCATGGGCAGTTTCTGTTGGCTGATTTTGCGCATGTAGCGCACGCACGCGCATCGGTTTATTTACACCAGTCAGCCAGAGTGAATCGCCTACCTTCACTTCCCCGCTTAACGCCGTACCGGTGACGACCAGCCCGGCACCTTTTACGGTAAATGCACGGTCGATCGCGAGGCGGAAACTATGTTGGCTGGCGTGTTCACGTTCTGGTAACTGAAGCAAATGCTCGCGCAGGGCATCAATTCCCCGACCTTCGGTTGCTGCGGTGATAAACAGTTTTGCCTCAGCAAAACCGTATTCCCGCAGCACCTCCTTTACCTGGCGTTCAACCTCATTAACACGCGCTTCGTCCACGCGATCGGCTTTGGTCAGCGCCACTGTCAGCATCGGGTTACCGGTCAGCTGCAAAATCGCCAGATGCTCACGGGTCTGTGCCATCACGCCGTCATCGCACGCCACCACCAACAGCGCGTGATCGATACCACCAACGCCCGCCAGCATGTTGGAAAGAAACTTTTCATGACCGGGTACGTCGATAAAACCAGGCACACGGCCATCCGGCTGCGGCCAGTAGGCATAGCCGAGATCGATGGTCATGCCGCGCTTTTTTTCTTCCGGCAGACGGTCGGCATTTACGCCAGTAATCGCCTGCAATAAGGTTGTTTTGCCGTGGTCAACGTGTCCGGCAGTCGCAATAATCATTTCAACAACATCTCCAAAAACCGTTGCTCATTTTCAAGGCAGCGTAAATCCAGCCACAATCGTCCGTCATAAATACGACCAATCACCGGCACTGGCAATTCACGCCAGCGGGCGGCTAATGACTCAAGGTGGCTACCGCGTCCATCATGGGGTGTAAACGTTAATGCCGCGCTCGGCAGGCGATCAACCGGCAGCGAACCACTGCCAATCTGCGAAAGACATGGCATAACCTGTACCGCAAACTCCGCGCCGTAATGTGCGGCAAGGGGGGCCTGTAAACGTTGTGCCTGGATTTGAATGACCTCTGCGCTGCGGGTAAGCAGGCGCAGGGTCGGTAATTTTTCACTCAGTGCTTCAGGGTGTAAATAAAGACGCAACGTGGCTTCCAGCGCCGCGAGGGTCATTTTATCCGCGCGTAATGCACGCTTCAGCGGGTGGCTTTGCAGGCGGGCGATCATCTCTTTTTTACCAACAATAATTCCAGCCTGCGGCCCGCCTAACAACTTGTCGCCGGAGAAGCTCACCAGACTGACGCCCGCCGCAATCAACTCCTGCGGCATTGGCTCTTTCGGCAAACCGTACTGGCTAAGATCAACCAGCGAGCCACTGCCTAAATCAGTCACTACGGGAACATCCAGCTCTTTGCCGAGCGCCACCAGTTCCGCTTCATCTATCGCTTTGGTGAACCCCTGAATGCTGTAGTTACTAGTATGTACTTTCATCAACAGCGCGGTATTTTCATTCACCGCCTGACGATAATCATTAGCGTGCGTGCGGTTGGTGGTCCCCACTTCGTGTAGGGTGCAGCCTGCCTGACGCATGACATCAGGAATACGAAACGCGCCGCCAATCTCCACCAGTTCGCCGCGAGATACCACCACCTCTTTCCCGCTGGCAGTGGCCGCCAACATCAATAACACCGCCGCCGCATTGTTATTGACGATACAGGCATCTTCCGCTCCCGTAATGCGGCACAGCAGCTGCGCCAGCGCCCGATCGCGATGTCCGCGTCCGGCGTCGTCCAGATCGTACTCGAGGGTCACAGGCGAACGCATAGCCTGCGCAACGGCTTCCACCGCAGCTTCCGCCTGTAAAGCTCGCCCAAGATTGGTATGCAGCACGGTTCCCGTCAGGTTGATCACCGGACGCAGCGCGCTCTGCGCCTCCTTCGTCAGACGGGCATCGACTTCTTGCGCCCAGTTTTCACACCATGCGGGCAGCGTCTGGCTATCACGAATCACTTCTCGCGCTTCGTCAAGCATCTGACGCAGCAATTCTACCACGCGGGTGTGACCATAAGTATCACGCAAAGAAAGGAAGGAGCTATCGCGCAATAAGCGATCAATAGCCGGAAGTTGACTATAGAGGGAACGCGTTTCGGTTGTCATAGGAAACCTGGCTGATCAAGGCCCTCTCACACGGAGAAGGGCGTTTAACATAACCACGGATTGTAACGTGAGATGGGTCAGGAGGACATATCGCGCATCAAGCCTTTGGCGGTTCGGTGCGAGCAAAACTTTCGCGGCTAAACAGGTTTTCGACCAGTTTGACTAAGTGTGGGCGGTCGACACACCAGCCTGGCGCAACGCGGCGGAAATTGAGATATCCGACGGCACAGGCAATGGCGATAGTCGCCAGATTGACCGTATCGGTTTTGAGCGTGCCATCGACCAGATATCCTTCCAGCACATCCAGACTGCGGTTGATTTTCTCCCGCTGGCGTAACAATTCATCTTCAGACTGCTGCGCCGCCGGACGCGCCTGTTCACGCACCGATACCAGCCCGGCATCCATAATGCCATCCGCCAGCGCCTCAATTTTGCGCACTCGCAACGACTCCAGCGGATCGCGCGGCAACATCGCCGGAGCGACATTCATTAATTCAATATATTCAGCGATGATCGGCGAATCAAACCAACATTCGCCCTCTTCGGTCACCAGCACCGGCACTTTCCCTAACGGGTTAAATTGCGCCACGCCGTTGTCCGCGTTATAGGGCAGTTCATTAATAAATTCGAAAGTTATGCCCTTTTCTAACAACAGAATAGAAAGTTTGCGTACAAACGGGCTGGTGTAGCTACCGACGAGTTTCATTATGTTTCCTTTTTGTTAACAAAATATGAGTATGACCCAAGGTTACAAAAAAGCAGGTGATATTGATATGAGTGTGATGACAAACGCAAGATGGCCCGATACGTACGCATATCGGGCCTTGTAGATAAAACGACCTTTCGTGTGAGATTCTAAATATTAGAATGTATAGCGGATATTAGCATTGATCGCATTATCGACGTTGTACCTACCAAATGCTGATTTCTCAATGGTCAGGCCGATACGGGTATTGTCTTTAATGCGTGTATCAATCCCAATATTGGCTAACATACGACCATCTTTACCGTTGTACACGGTGGACTCACCAGCAAAATCACGGTACGTGGTAGCACCAGTATTACGCAGGTCAAATTGATAACTTAAACCAGCCTTCGCTGTAACCTGCCAGTCGCGGCCATCCAGTGTTTTTCCAAACTCCACACCAGTACGGCCAATCAAGGGTTTTGCCTTTTTACGCTCCATGCTGACATCCATACCGTTGTATTGCCAGTTAAAGGTATTGCCTGACAACGTCCCGTAAACCAGTTCGGCCTGCGGTTCAATAAAGACATCAGGCTTCCACTGATAGCGCCAACCCGTTTCTGCGCCTAAATACCATGAGTGAGCAGTATCGTCTGCCTTACCAAGTCCCAATGTTTGCATTGTGTAATCGTCACGATGATGGACATATTTTCCAACCACATCAATATACAATCCTGAGTTAAACAGGGTGGATGCATATAAACCGCCGCCTACAGAGCGTGTTTTCCCCTGGTAACTTTCACCACTGGCTTTGCTGTCAGTAACAGTCATCATGATACCTGTAAAAAGATCGCCTCCATCAAAGTGATGTTTTTTGTCGGCACCAATTTGCAGATGCATATGGCGATCAGTGAATCCCCCCTCACCCGAACCAGAAGTGGTCATAAACCGAGCCCAGGCACCGGCTTCTCCTTGTGTATCGCGTAGATCACCCATACGTCGGTTAAGGTTATTCACCTCAGATAAGAAGTTTCTGTAACGGATATCCATAAAACGTTGACTTTCATTGAGTGCAGCATTATTACGCTGAACATCGAATCCTTTCAGACGCCACTGTGTGGCACCGTCAGTATTTACCACCTCAACATCAGGAGCCATTGAGTGAAAACCCATCTGTTGAGGCACAGTTTTAAACGCCTGAGTATTGTTGGTTCCATTTTTTGCCGTGATCAACGGAATATCACCGACAGACATTTCGTTAAGTGGTCTGGTCGGTTTTACATACAGAATATTGTTCTCTGCGATTAACTTATCGAGAACCGTAATATTGCTGCTGGTTTTACCATCGGTGGTCATCACAAGCTGGCTGTTAGATAGTGCCAGATTTTGCATTTGAGAAGACGAGTTAAGCTTCCACAATGTCTGGTCAATACTAACATTGGCCCCAGGTGCTTTGATATCTCCGGAATAGTAGATGCCTAATGGAGAACCTTGGTTCGTACTAACACCAATATTAATTGTCGCTTTTGAGCCGGCAGTAATATCACCACTCATCATCGTACCGGAACCAACATTCAACGTTGATCCAGAACCTTGCAAATCCCAGGCTGCCGCTGAATAAAACGCTGGCATCGTCGATTGCTCATTCAACAAAGAGAGGGTAGCCCCTGAACCGAGCACAACATTGTCATCCGATAGTAAACCAGCCTTGCTTGTAAGCTGTGCATTATCGGTGACTGTCAGTGCCGAACGGGTCAACGTACTGTACTCACTGATAGTTGCACCAGGGGAAGATATATTTATAGTACTATCTGTACTATTTATTCCACCCGTAAAAAATTCATTAATATTTAAAGTAGAGTTATTGGTCAGAGATACATTTCCATAAAATGTACTTTTATCTGAGTCCTTTGTCGCTTTTGATTGACCTTGTTGCGGAATAACCTGTACTTTCTTTTCATTACTGTCATTCAGATCAATATAGACATCTTCACTGCCAAGGGTGACAGATGAGTTATCTGCACTAATATCAGTAGTGAGCTGCGCATTTCGTCCAAGATAAAACGCGGTGTCTTTCAGAACAAGAGACTTCAAACTGAATTGGCGAGTCTCCCAATCATCCTGTGTAAATGACACTGGTTGTGTTAATACTGAGTCATCTCCTAGTTTTTTGAGAGTATTTGCTACTGACTGACTAGTCACCGCATGAGGAACAGGATGCCCCTGAAAAAACAATTTCCCACCATTTTGCTCAAAATTATCATTTATATTTATACCACCATCAACAATAAAATCACCTGAATTATTGGTGGTGTTATTTGTCACAGACAAATCATTCTTAAAATTCCCATGATAAATAGTTGCTGTTTTTTCATTTAAGGACAGTGTCAGTCTGGCCAATCTGCCATTACTTGTAATAATTGCACCGTCATCAAAAGCATTTAATTTGTGGAAAGTCAGATCATTCCCATTAATATCAAGCGTACCTCCACGATATCCCCAATAAATATTATCTGGGTTAATCTGATTTTCATCAGAAAGAATTACAATAGAGCGACCACTAACAAGAGATACCCTACTAAAAGCCTGAACTTTCCCCTCGCCATCGGGTCTCTGAGCCAGAATAACTGCGCCATCACCAGTATTCAGGCTTCCACCATTAATCCCGGAGCCATCAATTTTCAACGTACCCGTGCCTAATTTATGCAGCGCATCTCCTGACACACCATTGACCTGCCAGTCAACAACGTGCCCATCATTGACAATGACACCCCCCCCAATCCAGGTCTGATCATCCAGAGGTTTCACCACATAGTCATCATTAAAAGTCAGCGCCCCAGCCCCCTGAGTCACCGAATTTTCTAAAACAATTGTACCGCCTCCAGAAAATGTCAGATTTTTCCCATAATTGAGATCTAAGTCCTTCTGACCATGCATGTCCCAGGAATTATCTCCCTGAACTAACTGACCGGTTCCTGTCACACTGTTGAAAGTCCAGAGAATATCACCGCTCCCGGCCTCACTGGTAACAGGTTTATCAGTATCAGCATTTATATTTGCGGTGATTTGCACTGTTGGTATAACAACATACCAGTTGGTACTCCCTGTGGTTCCTGCATATGCTCTGAGTACCCCCACAAGAGCCCATTTATTTAGAGTTGTATCCCATCCAAGTAGCGGTGAACCACTGTCACCGGGAGTTCCATACGACGCAAGAGCACCGTTGCCAGCATTTGTCACAAATGACCAATCTGAAATTGATGGCGTAGGAACAATCCCCCCAGTAAGATAACTGTAAGCACCGTTCAGAGTATAATATCCTTGTTCATTTTTATATATTTGTGTCCCTGTACCTATCCTATAGAAAACAGGAAACTTGGTTACATTTTTATATGTTCCCTGCGCTGTTCCTGCACTGGTAACCTCTACAGGAACCACATCTGTTACCAGTTTATTTAACCTAGGCGTATGGAAATCTCTTGCTGAGTAGTTATTTCTGTCTACTAAAGTATAATTACTCGTACCAAACCGTACTCTACTATAGCCACCATTATGCTTAACACTGACGACATATTGTGGGTTAACAAGTGTGGCAACGCCCAATAGCCTATCCACAGATGAAAAATCAGGCATGGGAGCTTTATTTAACGTAGTCACTAATAATCCTGAGTTATTATACAACTCAAGACTTTCCGTTCCAGGAATAAAGTCGCCCTTATTTTCGGCAAAGTCTCGATATATCTGATATGGAAGCAAGTTATTAACAACAGATGCTGATACGACAGAGATACCAGACAAATTAGATATTGCGGCGGATACAAGGATAGTCAATACTTTTAATTTTCTGTTATTATTCATAATAATAAACCATTATTAATATAACAAATAACCCTGCATAATTATCTATTTTTGCGTTACAAACTGCCCCAAAACAAATTGTAACATCACATTATTTATACAGTTCAGCACACCATTATTTAACCAGAATAATTATAATTACAAGTCAAATATATTTTCTTAAGATAAGTACTATTCACCTCACCCAAGTTAAATTCAGATTTGCATTTTCTACTATTATCACTTCCCCACTGTACATTTAAAGTCCCTTTATTAGGCATACCAGTGAGGTAAACAACCCCATTATCGTCAACGATAAATCCTGATTTTTTCTCCGTTCCATCGATTGAAACAACACTACCAAAAGGAATATGAACTCCTTTTTCATCTTTTATCTCAGCCAATACTTTCATTCCTATATTCGTTTCAAAAATAGTTTTAACTAATGCCCCACGAGTAGGAACAACCGTACTGCCAGATCTTGATACTTCTATATTTCTATCAAGTGAACTAGTATCAATTGACACTTTATTTCTGGAATATGATGTTAAGTTAGGAACGACGGTATAACCACGAAAATCAGTATAGATTCCAATACCGTTTTGAACTTTTATACCATTAGCTCTTTCTACTTTGAGCAAAGCATTGGCACCATTCAATGACAACGGCTGGGACAATGTAATACCCTCATCATGAATAGCAACCCCACCGTTAATACCATAAGAAAAACGCTCTAAATTATCTTGATAAAAATATCCTCCAGACACCCTACCGTAAGTACCTACATAAGATGCATCAACATTCCCAGAATGACTATTGTTTCTGGAATCAAAGGACTGATAGATATTATAATTCAATTGATTATTTAACCCATTACCACTGAAGCCAACCCTCTGTGTATCACTATGTTTAGAACCTGAAACACTGGTATTTAAATAATTATTACGCAATGAATTCGATAACCTATCTAGTGGGATAGATAAAGATATAAAGATCGCTTTATCAACTTCAGAAATAGAAGGATTTTTATTTATAAAAAATGACAGCGAGCTATTTACAAAACCAATGTAATTAGAATAAGATATGTTTACATTATATCCTGAACCATTATTCCAATACTTATCATCAGAAGCCGACAAATAAAAAGCCCCTAATTCATCTCCGAGCGGCTGAGATAATGAAACACTTAATCTTGATTTCTGGTTATAAAAATCAAGCCCATTATTCACATATTGAAAATCATTAAAATCATAATATCCACTACTTTGATACTTATATCCTGCAAGATTAAATGCCGTATCTGTAGGAGAGAAAATTTTGGAGTACATAACCCGATAAGCTTGACCATCTTTTACTGTATTGTTATCCAATTCAGCAGAAGAAAAAGACGAATCAAAGGAGAATGCACCAAAGTTTTCAAAATATTTTCCCAAACCTAAGGTTGATTGCTTGTAATCCTCGGAGAAAATCCCCCCTCCGTATAATGTATAATTATATCCTAACCCATAAGCAAAAGATGATTGTATGAATCTAGGTTCTTTCGTGAATTCCTTATAATCACTCCTATATTCACCCAATGCTATATTATAACGAAACCTTCCTTTTCTTTGTAAGACTGGTAATTCTGCAGCTGACTGAGTAAATTTTCTAACTGTTCCGTTTGACTCAACAATTTCAATTTTTAAATCACCATTATAGACCTGAGTAACATCATTAAATTCAAATTCACCTGCAGGCACATTTTTTTCATATATTATATTGCCATTCTGTTTCACTATTACTCTTGCTGGTGAATTTGCTATTCCACGAATAGTCGGACTGTACTGCGCAAGCATTGGTTTTAACATCCCATCATCTGAGGATATTGTTATCCCCTCAAGAGGAATGCTATCCAGTATGGTACCGTCTGTTGTCGTTTGACCTATCGTCAACCGACCTCCCTGAAAGAAATCAAAACCTCTTTCTAAATAAGAGCTAACAGATTTAAATTTTTTTTGATAACTACTTCTCACATAATTACTAAAATTCTTTAACCGCCATGCGCCATAGTTTATTTGGCTCTCAAAGCTACCATAAGTATTTCCTGTTTTATTCCCATCGTAACTTTGTGATGTCCCTGAAAAGTTATAGTTAACAAGAAAAGAAGTTATTCCATCATCCCATGTTGCTGATGGTTCCCGAAACCAAACTTCATTTCTCATCGACGCCTGAGGGATTTTTATATAAATTGCGTTATCTTTAGCAGAAAACGATGCAGTGCTGCCAGGTATATTTTTATCAATAGGTTCCTTTTCGATATTATATTTATCAACATCGACTCCCCAACTAGCTAAAATGAACTGATTAAAGAATGGAAATGTAACCCCCTCCTGTTTTTTATCTGAAATAAACTCAACAGATTCCTCAGTACTAACTTTTACCCCATTAAGAAATATTGCCACAGTGTATGTACCTGGGCTCATTCCGCCCGGACGCATAAAATACTTTAAATCTAAATGTCTTGCTTCTTCACCGTCAGACATCTTTAAAAAATTAGGATCAAAGGTTGCGTTATCACTTGATGCGGCATAAGAGGAATATGTAACAACAATAAAAGCACAACCTAACAAGTTTTGTTTTTTCATTTTTGTCATAAATTTATTTTTATGGGTGGTGTTGTTCCACCTTTATCATTAACAGTTGAAAACTCGATCCATTTTGGATTTCGTGCATCAATATTAATTTCAGAATATGGTTTTATAACCTCATCAATATCTCTATGTATGGTCTTACCATCAATAGAAATATTGACCAATGTCACAAAAAAAGGCGTTGGATTCTTGATTGTAACCAAATCATTAAATTTATGGACATATAATTTTTTGGTAATATCATAAGGTTCTCCTATTCTTGCTGGCCGGTATATCAATTTTATCCTACTATTTATTGCAAATTGCAGATGACCTTTTATCTCTTTTCCATCTGTTGACAAAAATGTTTTTGGTGGAATAGCCAAAACATTAAGTCTAAATAATGACTCTCTGTCATCCGGTATTTTTTCCTCTCTAATTGCTTTTATCTGTAATTGAATCTCATCATTAGGCTCAATTCTATGAAGTGGTGGTGTCACAATAAAACATTCATTTTTTTGATCATCAAAATAATTTGACACCCATGACCGCAACAGCCAGTAATTTTTTTCTGAAAAATTGGTTGCCTTAACAACTGACATTTCATCAGTTGATTTATATATAACTCGAGTTGAACCTAATGTTACTCCTTCTATTGCTGAATGAGCAAATATTGGCATTATAGATATCGCTAATACTAGTCTTTTAATAAAATTCATAATATATCTTTAATAAGCGTGGCAATTGCCACGCTTAAACATTTTATTGATATGTCGCAGTGTATGTGAACTGAGCCGAAAGTGTACCTGATGTAGCAGAATTCATGGAACTACCACTGGCACGTAATGCTTCTACCTGTACAGGAATAGCAAAACTATCTTGATCGACCGTGAACATTAAGTTCGAACTTTCCTGTCCATCAACACGAACATATTTATTACTAATACCTTCTTTTAAAGCAATACCAACTACAGATTGGTTCGAACCATTCAGAGTTGGAAAAGCCATTATACCGTTAGAAGATTTATTGTTTGGGCTATTAATAACAACCTTTACATTTTGTCCGGTGCAACCATTAAAAGAAATATTACCCGCTGAAACAGAAGCATTTCCAATTAAACCATACTGACTTGCTGAAGCATAATCCGCTGTAGTAATGTTTGGCAGCGTTACATCACTTGGAAAAGAAACAGCACAGGTAGAGCTATTAAGAGAGCCAGTGACATTCTGATTCCCAGTACCAATAACATCTCCTGATGCTGCAAAACCTGATGCAGAGACCGTCAGCATTGCAACAATCATTGCGATCTTCTTCATATGATATAATCCTTATTAACAAAAACAAAAAACAAACTTTCTTTCCAAAGGCATTTCATTGCCTTGCCAAATAATAATCAGAAGAAATGTCGGGCGTAAACACAAAGAATATTTAATTATCGAAAACTTATATTTATTTTATAGTTTTACAACTGCCATGGTCTCCCCTCCTTTTGTTTTACAAAATTTCTGTTCATATTTATTATTTTTACTTGGTTAGATATATTTCATAATTACATCGCCTACAGTTAAAGCTAAGATTCACTAGTATAATGAGTCTGAACCTCTGCATCAGAGCAATCGCGGCACACACAAGTGAGTAAACTAGCGACACGATAAAATCCGTATCGACTATCATAACCTTCCGTACACCGCTGGAGTTGAAAATTATCAGGAAATTCTTAACGTACAGACCCTACCGAAAGGACTGTCTGTATAAACCAGAATTCTATGCTTATAGAAAAAGCTATGACATACTTTGCAAAAGTCTTAAATAAATTATGGCCTAGCATGAAGGTGCCAAGGGAACCATAAAACTTATCAGTGATACGTACCGATCCCCTCCGCATAGCCTCGTCCATACAGCCCCAGACTTTTAGCCTGACTAAGAAAATTATCCGCATTTATCTGAATAATGACATTTACATAGTAGTATGTATGTGAGCCGCTGTTGTTACGCGACCATCTATGCGCAAATGTTTTCCATACACCGAATTTACTACATGAAAAAATAACATTCATCACAACTATTTAGATTGATAAAGTGCGCCTTATGTTTTTCAGGATACAGTATGAACATACTTATCTGACCAGAAAATTCATGTAAATTCAAAAAATTGCAACTCATTACGTAGACTAGATAAGCACAGTACATCAGAAATTTTCGTGTTTTCTGTCAGTTTCAAAGTTACTTTATTTATTGCAGTTTTTTTATCAAATTTTGATATTTTTTATATGGATATTAAAAATAGTTTATTTTATAGTTTTCTCATGTTCATAAAGCTGATATTTCAGGATAGTTATGAGACCAGTCTTTATACTTGCAAGCGATAATAATTTTTTTAATTATGGAATAAAATCAATATCATACACTAACAAAAAAATTCAATGCGTTGATTTTACTAACATTGATAAATTAATACATAAAGACATTGCATCAAAAAAATACTTAGTTTGCGATGATTCTAGTTATTATATTTATAGTATTATATTCGCTGAAATCGAAATAAAATGCATTTGTATTGAGAATATCACATTACATAATGGAACCGTATGCGTTTATGAAAATAATGCATCTACTATTGGATCAATTAACTCATTTAATAGCATTGAGAGAGAGATCTTTTTTTTATATTTTTTCCATCAAAAGAGTGTAAAGGAAATATCCAAAATAACATGTCTTTCAATTGGTAAAATTTACTATAGATTCAATCGTATTAAATCAAAACTAGGAATAGAAACCACCAGAAAGTTACCAGCATCATTAAAGAAAATTTTCAGTCAACGTATAGGCAACCAATATAGCTTCGTTAATCACGCATAATTTCATAACAATAATATTACTATTATCATAATAAAGCTTGATTAACATAGCATAACATATTGTTTTTTTATTAATGTTTATGTTTAGACTTTTTTTTCATACGTTGAAATTTCGAGTTTACACAACGTAAAAACTCATGAAATCATATATACAAAGCATGAGGTAGCTTTATGAATAGTCGAGTTGCTTGTACCACGTTTGACCTCCCTATTAATACTAACTTGGATAACAATCACACACTTGTATTTAAAAAAATACGTTTTTACAATAGTGCAGTGATTTTTATCAGAAATGCACAACTAGTGATTAAGGCAACAGATGGAGATGTTATTGATATCTCTCCCGGCTCTTTGTGTTATATAGAAAAGAACCTTGTCATTGATGTAACATTAAAAGTGCTTGGAAGTGGCGTACCCTATGATATTTATACTATTGATAGCGATATATTAAGTAGTGTTTGTAAGGTCATGGAACCGATTTTGTCAGGGCAACATTTAGTTACCCAGGTAAGAAAAAGAATATTTTTTTATAAACTGGAAGAAACAGATAAAGAAATTTTTAGACGACTTATTAGTGATGATTTACCATCATACAGGCAAGTTTATAAGATTGCTTATTTACTTTCAAGGATTCATGAAATTGAGCCACTTACGTATTCCTTGTCTGTATCAACAGATATTACCTTTACTGAGAAACTCAAAAAAATCATCGAAGCAGATTTATCAAGAGGATGGAAACTGAGCGATCTGAGAGATATCTTACATATGTCAGAAGTTTCAATTAGGAAAAAACTCGAAAGAGAAAATAATAACTTCAACGCGTTAGTTTTAGATATCAGAATGCAGCATGCGACGAAAATGATTACATCCACTGAAAAACATATAAATAGAATTTCGTATGATGTTGGATATACAAGCACATCTTATTTCATTCGAAACTTTAAAAATTACTTTGGTATTACACCGAAACAGTTTTCTCTGAAGGTTAAACGAAAAGTCTAATATCTAAATTCTACAGAATGGTTTTTTATCCTGTGTATTAATAGTAAGTGCATCAAATGACATGAGATTAGCTACCAGTTCTGGCAATAGCCAGTAAGCCAGAACTGTGCCAATAGCGCCTGTACCTCCAAGCCCCTTCCCCCTCAATGATCCAAATACAAATAATGCATCCAACTGGTCATTCTCAGCAGCACTTTTCGCATCACCGAAACATGGCTGAAATGGTCGGAGTAAACTGCCACCTGGGCGTAGATGCCGTCGGGTAAAGCATCGATATCATCGTTGGGGTCCAGTTCAATGGTTCCCAGCACACCGTCCGTGCCGGGCACGACCGTTAATGATTGCAATACCCCTTGCGCCTGATACGAACCGCCTGGTACGACAGGTAAAATACTGGTCAGTTTGCCGTGGAACACCTGCCCAGGTAGCGCGTTAAACACCACTTCCGCATCATCGCCGGGTTTCAGACGTAACAGCGAGTTTTGCCGAAATTGGGCGACAATTTGCCGTTTTTGCTCGGGGATGAAAACCATCACCGGACGCAACGGCAAGGCAGCTGCGTATGTACCTGGGCGGATCAGTACCTGAGTAACGTAGCCATTGCTCGGCGCGCGAATGACAGTCTGCTCAAGGTTATATTTTGCTTCAGTAAGTTGCGCTCTTAAGCTCACAATCTGCGACTGCTCGCCGTTAACCATACTGTCGAGCTGGCTCTGGATCTGCGCCTGCTCCGCCACCGAGCCTTTCACCAGCGCGTCCTGCGCGAGGAAATTTTGCCGCGCATCGTCGATGTCACGTTCCGAGAACGGATTCACCGCCGCCTGGCTGCCTTTCAGGTAACGTTGATAATTTTTAAACAGACGGTCGCGCTCCGCTGAAACCTGGGTGGTGTTGGCCTGCGCTTCAGTGAGCTGCGCGCGCAGCGTCTTTATATTATGCGTCGCCGTCATCAGGTCAGCCTGAAGTCTGTCAACTCGCGCCTGGTAACGAACCGGGTCGAGCTTAAAAAGCACCTCGCCCTTTTGAATAAGCTGATTATTTTTGTCGGTGACTTCAGTAACAATTCCCGTCACCTGTGGCGTGATGGGGATCGCTATCACTGCCTTTTGCGCGGTAAAAGTGTAAGGGTGGTTGTAGTTCATCAACAAAATCAAACCACTCACCAGAAACACGCCTCCCAGCGCCGCCGTCGCCAGCGTCCACTGATTCACCGGAATGCGGAAGATTTTAAAGACCGCCCACGCCAGCGCCACGTAAGTTAAAACAATCAATAGATCCATATTTAGATCTCCGGGAACGTGGAATAGTCAGTCTTTTTCTCGGCGGCGAGTTGGTGCTCCAGCCGGGAAATTCGGTCAGAAAGTGCAGCGATTTCCGGGTCAGTCGCTTTCTCCTGCGACGCAACATGTGACTGCATACCCCAGCCACGCTCCGGTTGATAGAGCGTCGCCCAGATCCACAGAAACGGCCAGATAACATGCAGAGTAAACAGGCTCACCCAGCCCGCCGTATGAATAGCGTCGGCATGGGGATGGTTGCGCTTTTTGGCAATCAGATAAGGGATGTCATGTATCGCGATGATTCCATAAAAAATCACCAGAAAGACGAAGATCAGCACTCCCAACGCGAAATAGTTTAGAAACATATCTGCCTCGGATTCACGTTTATCGGTGTTGTTTTTTGGCTGGCAGCCAGAAGGGAGTCAGGCTGATATTTTGACAATAATTCGGGTTCGCGATTCTCGCCATAACACCAAAGAATAATTTTTAGAGGTGATGAGTTGCTTAGTTACATAACGATTTTATGACGAAGGCATAACATGCTGCAGATCACATCAGGTGAACGCCGTAAGAAAATATCTTGTGATTCAGATCACAAAGATTCAACAAACTAACAAAACAAAAATGTGACATTACTCACATTTAAATGCCATTTTTAGCGAAAATCGCCGTCTTGTTGCTTTTTTACACAGTCATTTTGTGATGAGCATCACGTCAATTACCTCTCTACCCCCTATATTTATGTGACTGATATCACACAAAAGACCGTCGACTGGACAGTTAACCGATTCAGTGCCAGATTTCGCAGTATCTACAAGGTCCGGCTACCTCTGCCGCCACATTAACAAAAAACCTCGGGCTTCCAGCCTGCGCGACAGCAAACATAAGAAGGGGTGTTTTTATGTCATCCGATATTAAGATCAAAGTGCAAAGCTTTGGTCGTTTCCTCAGCAACATGGTGATGCCAAATATCGGCGCGTTTATCGCGTGGGGTATCATCACCGCGTTATTTATTCCAACAGGGTGGTTACCGAACGAAACGCTGGCGAAGCTGGTCGGGCCGATGATCACTTATCTCCTGCCGCTGCTGATCGGTTATACCGGTGGTAAGCTGGTAGGCGGCGAACGTGGCGGCGTAGTCGGTGCCATCACCACCATGGGCGTTATCGTCGGCGCAGATATGCCGATGTTCCTCGGCTCTATGATTGCAGGTCCGCTGGGCGGCTGGTGCATTAAGCACTTCGACCGCTGGGTAGACGGTAAGATCAAATCCGGTTTTGAAATGCTGGTGAATAACTTCTCCGCAGGCATCATCGGGATGATCCTCGCTATTCTGGCATTTCTCGGCATTGGCCCGGTTGTTGAAGCCCTGTCTAAAATGCTGGCTGCGGGCGTTAACTTCATGGTTGTCCATGACATGCTGCCGCTGGCGTCTATCTTTGTTGAACCGGCGAAAATCCTTTTCCTCAACAACGCTATTAACCACGGTATTTTCTCGCCGCTGGGTATTCAGCAGTCCCATGAACTGGGTAAATCCATCTTCTTCCTGATTGAAGCTAACCCAGGTCCAGGTATGGGCGTGCTGCTGGCGTACATGTTCTTTGGTCGTGGTAGCGCTAAACAGTCTGCGGGCGGTGCGGCAATCATCCACTTCCTGGGGGGTATCCACGAAATCTACTTCCCGTATGTGCTGATGAATCCGCGTCTGATTCTGGCCGTTATCCTCGGTGGTATGACTGGCGTGTTCACGCTGACTATCCTGGGCGGTGGGCTGGTTTCTCCGGCATCTCCGGGTTCTATCCTTGCTGTACTGGCGATGACACCAAAAGGTGCATACTTCGCTAACATCGCGGGTGTGTGTGCGGCGATGGCTGTCTCCTTCGTTGTCTCTGCCATTCTGCTGAAAACCAGCAAAGTGAAAGAAGAAGATGATATTGAAGCAGCAACTCGTCGTATGCAGGACATGAAAGCTGAGTCTAAAGGTGCGTCTCCGCTGTCTGCGGGCGATGTGACTAACGACCTGAGCCACGTACGTAAAATCATCGTTGCCTGTGACGCCGGTATGGGTTCCAGTGCGATGGGCGCAGGTGTGCTGCGTAAGAAAATTCAGGATGCAGGTCTGTCGCAGATTTCGGTCACTAACAGCGCGATCAACAACCTGCCGCCAGATGTGGACCTGGTCATCACTCACCGTGACCTGACCGAACGCGCTATGCGCCAGGTTCCGCAGGCACAGCATATTTCGCTGACCAACTTCCTCGACAGCGGCCTGTACACCAGCCTGACCGAACGTCTGGTTGCTGCCCAGCGCCATACTGAAAACGAAGTGAAAGTGAAAGACAGTCTGAAAGACAGCTTTGACGATTCCAGTGCTAATCTGTTCAAACTGGGCGCGGAGAACATCTTCCTCGGTCGCAAAGCGGCCACCAAAGAAGAAGCGATTCGTTTTGCTGGCGAGCAGCTAGTGAAAGGCGGTTACGTTGAGCCGGAATACGTTCAGGCGATGCTGGATCGTGAAAAACTGACCCCGACTTATCTGGGTGAGTCTATCGCGGTGCCACACGGTACGGTTGAAGCGAAAGATCGCGTACTGAAAACGGGCGTGGTGTTCTGCCAGTATCCGGAAGGCGTGCGCTTCGGTGAAGAAGAAGATGACATTGCCCGTCTGGTGATTGGTATTGCTGCCCGTAACAACGAGCACATTCAGGTTATCACCAGCCTGACCAATGCACTGGATGATGAGTCTGTCATCGAGCGTCTGGCACACACCACCAGCGTGGATGAAGTGCTGGAACTGCTGGCAGGTCGTAAGTAATCCATTCCCACCCTCTCCGCATGAAGAAGGTGGGGCTAATTGCCTGATGCGCTTCGCTTATCAGGCCTACAACATAAAGCACAATTTGTTTTGTCGGTCGGATAAGGTGTTTACGCCGCATCCGGCAGTCGGTACACAATGCCTGATGCGACGCTGACGCGTCTTATCAGGCCTACAGGTCAGTGCCAAACACGTAGGCCGGATAAGGCGTTTACGCCGCGTTAATACTATGAAAGCATTACATTTTGGCGCAGGTAATATCGGTCGTGGCTTTATCGGTAAACTGCTGGCGGACGCGGGTATCCAACTGACGTTTGCCGATGTAAATCAGGTGGTGCTTGATGCCCTGAATGCCCGTCATAGCTATCAGGTTCATGTGGTTGGTGAAACCGAGCAGGTAGATACCGTTTCTGGCGTCGATGCCGTCAGCAGCATTGGCGATGATGTCGTTGATCTGATTGCTCAGGTCGATTTAGTCACTACCGCCGTTGGCCCTGTCGTGCTGGAACGTATTGCTCCGGCCATCGCCAAAGGGCTGGTGAAACGTAAAGAACAAGGTAATGAATCCCCACTGAACATCATCGCCTGTGAAAACATGGTCCGCGGCACCACGCAGCTGAAAGGCCATGTGATGAACGCCCTGCCGGAAGATGCCAAAGCGTGGGTAGAAGAACACGTTGGCTTTGTTGATTCCGCCGTTGACCGCATCGTACCGCCTTCGGCTTCGGCAACTAACGATCCGCTGGAAGTGACGGTAGAAACCTTCAGCGAATGGATTGTCGATAAAACGCAGTTCAAAGGCACGCTGCCAAACATCCCTGGCATGGAATTAACCGACAATCTGATGGCATTTGTCGAACGTAAACTCTTCACCCTGAATACAGGTCATGCTATAACCGCGTACCTCGGAAAACTGGCCGGTCATCAGACCATTCGTGACGCAATTCTCGACGAGAAAATCCGCGCGGTGGTAAAAGGGGCAATGGAAGAAAGCGGCGCGGTACTGATCAAGCGCTACGGCTTTGATGCTGACAAACATGCGGCATACATCCAGAAAATCCTCGGTCGTTTCGAGAACCCGTACCTGAAAGATGATGTAGAACGCGTAGGCCGTCAGCCGCTGCGTAAACTGAGTGCTGGCGACCGTCTGATCAAGCCACTGCTCGGAACCCTGGAATATGGTCTGCCACATAAAAACCTGATTGAAGGTATTGCCGCTGCAATGCACTTCCGCAGTGAAGATGACCCGCAGGCTCAGGAACTGGTAGCGCTGATTGCCGACAAAGGCCCACAAGCCGCGCTGGCAGAGATTTCCGGTCTTGATGCCAACAGCGAGGTTGTATCCGAGGCGGTAACCGCTTATAAAGCAATGCAATAATGGTGGACCAGGCGCAGGATACCCTGCGCCCGAATAACAGATTGTCAGATATGCAGGCAACAATGGAACAAACCCAGGCCTTTGAAAACCGTGTGCTTGAGCGTCTGAATGCTGGCAAAACCGTGCGAAGCTTTCTGATCACCGCCGTCGAGCTTTTGACCGAGGCGGTAAATCTTCTGGTGCTTCAGGTATTCCGCAAAGACGATTACGCGGTGAAGTATGCTGTAGAACCGTTACTCGACGGCGATGGTCCGCTGGGCGATCTTTCTGTGCGTTTAAAACTCATTTACGGGTTGGGCGTCATTAACCGCCAGGAATACGAAGATGCGGAACTGCTGATGGCATTGCGTGAAGAGCTAAATCACGACGGCAACGAGTACGCTTTTACCGACGACGAAATACTTGGACCCTTTGGTGAACTGCATTGCGTGGCGGCGTTACCACCGCCGCCACAGTTTGAACCTGCAGACTCCAGTTTGTATGCAATGCAAATTCAGCGTTACCAACAGGCTGTGCGATCAACAATGGTCCTTTCACTGACAGAGCTGATTTCCAAAATCAGCTTAAAAAAAGCCTTTCAAAAGTAAGTACTTTCGCTTACTTCTCCTCTACCTGTTTCGGACGATAAAGCTGACGATAATACTCCAGACGTTGTAGATATAACGGCACGCTTTCATCAGGTATTCCGGACGGAATCGCGTTACGGGGAGGTAGTTTTTTCAGATACTCCCGGAACGCCTGGCTGGATGCCATGAAATCTACGGCTTTATCGATAAGAAGCGGAACGTTTTCACCTAATTTGCCCATGATGATATCTCCGTATTACCCCGCGCCGGGAATGCGCGGCCGCCAATTTTAGTTTAGATCCCGATATAAATGACATTAAGGAAAACGTGCTCAATCCTCAATAATCACCTGCTTCTGTTGACTATCTTTTTTCTTTAAATTTCTTAACTAATCAATGTATTGGGTGATTTTTTAACGCATTAATGGTTACAATCTGGAACTATTACAATGCCATCAGTTGTGAACAAAGCACCTGGTCGCGCATACTAGAGGCTATAAATTTATCTCTATCAGAAGTCATCACATGAAAGAAGTCGAAAAAAACGAAATCAAACGTCTCAGCGATCGTCTGGACGCCATCCGTCACCAGCAGGCCGATCTATCGCTGGTTGAAGCCGCAGACAAATATGCCGAACTGGAAAAAGAGAAAGCCACGCTGGAAGCAGAAATTGCTCGCCTGCGCGAAGTTCACAGCCAGAAACTCAGCAAAGAAGCGCAGAAACTGATGAAGATGCCGTTCCAGCGTGCAATCACCAAAAAAGAGCAGGCTGATATGGGCAAGCTGAAAAAAAGTGTTCGCGGACTGGTGGTTGTGCACCCAATGACCGCGCTGGGCCGCGAAATGGGCCTGCAAGAGATGACAGGGTTCTCAAAGACTGCGTTTTAAGTTCCTTTCTCGTCGCTGTAATCACAGCCTCTCACCATTTACTCGCTCCTGCTGGCACATGCAGGAGCCTGTTTCAGAGATCGAATCTTTATAACGTTCTTAACATTATATATTCAACTCCACCTACACTTCTGAGCGATCGTAGCAGGCTAAATTCTGAAAATCAGGTACACATTAAAGAATGATGTATCAATATCAACAATGAATTTCCGCATATCAATGCTCGAAACATAATTAATTATTTAAATTTTTCAATCAGCTTCGCAAATTCCACAATAAAACATCACTCAACTGAATATTTACCTTTCCCTGCCCTGTGCCTTTATCCGGTGAAACATTTGACATCGATTGACACCGATCATTAAAATCCGCGCGATTAATATTATTGGCTACAAACTGAAATCGTTTGACATTTAATAACATATTCGCACAACCAATTAATACAAAAACTCTCTAACAAATTTATTTTGCGGATATGCCTCATTCCAATCATTCATAAAAAAAATGATTGTGCCGTAATTATCAACTGTATCGGGATTATGAAAAGGAATTCATCCTATGAACCTAAAGAAAACACTGTTAAGCGTGTTAATGATATTGCAGCTTTGCTTATTGGTAGGGTGTGACTATATTGAAAAAGCGAGTAAGGTCGACGATCTCGTTACACAGCAAGAGTTACAAAAAAGCAAAATTGAGGCGCTTGAAAAACAACAAGAACTCGACAAGCGCAAGATAGAACACTTTGAAAAACAACAAACTACCATCATAAACAGTACCAAAACGCTCGCTGGCGTGGTGAAGGCAGTTAAAGACAAACAGGACGAATTTGTCTTTACAGAATTTAACCCGGCACAAACCCAATACTTCATTTTAAATAACGGTTCTGTTGGTTTGGCAGGGAAAATACTGTCTATTGACGCAGTAGAAAACGGCAGCGTTATTCGTATTTCACTGGTTAACTTATTAAGTGTTCCTGTATCAAATATGGGTTTTTACGCGACATGGGGGGGAGAAAAACCCACCGACATCAACGCATTAGCAAAATGGCAGCAATTGCTATTTAGTACCTCAATGAACTCCTCCCTGAAATTATTACCAGGTCAATGGCAAGACATTAATTTGACGCTAAAAGGTGTCTCGCCCAACAACCTCAAATATCTGAAATTAGCCATCAACATGGCAAATATTCAGTTCGACCGTCTTCAACCTGCTGAATCTCCACAGCGGAAAAACAAAAAATAAATGCAGCTTCTGCGCTTATATCAAGGAATAGAGAGCATCAATAATGAACAAAATATTTAAAGTTATCTGGAATCCGGCAACAGGTAGTTACACCGTTGCCAGTGAAACAGCAAAAAGTCGTGGTAAAAAAAGCGGGCGCAGTAAGCTGTTAATTTCTGCGTTGGTTGTGGGTGGGTTGTTGTCGTCTGGAGTACAAGCATCGACCGCGCTTGATGGTGGTGGGGCTAGCGAAAGCACTCCATTGACCGATACCTGGATTGCCATTGGTCAGGGTGCTAAAGCATCATCAGTAGACACTTCACCATCAGGAGGACCAGGAACATCAAGTATTGCAATAGGGCAAGAAGCCCAATCTGGGATAGGTAGTACCTCATTAGGTTTCAAGAGCCAGGCTACAGGAGAAAGATCTGTTGCTTTAGGACAAACAGCTGACGCAACCGGTAATAGGGCCATAGCAATCGGTAGTGGAGCTAAATCGACTGCCGATTATTCCCTTACGCTGGGGAATGGATCTAAGGCTTTCGCTGAAAACGCCACGGCGATAGGCAAGGACGCAAGAGCGGAGGGCAAAGGTAGTCAGGCCTTCGGAAAAGTGGCCTTGGCCACTGGGGAGAATGCCATTGCCTTGGGTAGTAACAGCAATGCATCTGGTGATAACGCCGTTGCGCTGGGTAGTACAAGTCAGGCATATGGCGACTCCAGCCTTGCAATAGGTGAGTTAAGTGAGACCAATGCTGAAAATGCTATTGCACTGGGAAAACTCAGTAACGCAAGTAAAATCAATTCAATCGCCCTGGGTAGTAACAGCACTGCATCTGGTGTGGGCTCCGTTGCGCTGGGAGAGAATAGTTTTGCTGGAGGCATAAACAGTCTTGCTTTGGGTAGTCAATCCAATGCAAACGGTGATAACGCAGTTGCCCTCGGTGTAGGATCTGTCGCAGAGCAAGACAATACCGTTTCGGTAGGGAACAGCACAACACAACGCAAAATTACCAATATGGCTGCCGGTCTTATACTACCAGGCAGTACTGAGGCCATTAACGGTTCACAACTTCATGCATTAAGTGCCTCAGTCGCAGCCCGACTCGGGGCTGGTGCTGGCGTAAATGGAGATGGAAGTATAAATGCGCCAAGCTACAAGCTGAAAAGCGGCACCTACAATAATGTGGGAGAGGCGCTTTTGGGAATCGACAATGACACTCTGCACTGGGACAAAACCGAGGGAGCATTTAGTGCCAGCTATATCGTCAAAAACGCTGATGGCAGCCCAAAGAGCAGCATAGCCCAAAACAAAATCATTAACGTTGCAAAGGGTACTATTTCCGCCACCAGCACCGATGTAGTAAACGGCTCTCAATTGTACGACCTGCAGCAGGATGCGCTGTTGTGGAACGACACAGCATTCAGTGCCGCACACGGCACCGAAGCCACCAGCAAAATCACTAATGTTGAAGATGGTACTATTTCAGACACCAGTAAAGATGCGGTTAACGGTTCCCAGTTGAAAGAAACCAAAGACGATGTGGCCACCAACACAGCCAATATCGCCACTAACACCACGGATATTGCAACCAACACTGCCAATATCGCCGATAACACTGCCAATATCGCCACTAACACTACGGATATTGCGACTAATACCGCCGATATAGCTACAAACGCTAGCAGTATCACTACTCTGAACGCGGACGTTGATACCCTGGAAAAAGATGCCCTGCTCTGGAATGGCACAGCATTCAGCGCCAAACACGGCACCGAAGCTACCAGCAAGATCACCAATGTTACCGCTGGCGACCTGACTGCTGGCAGCACTGACGCCGTTAATGGCTCCCAGCTCAAAACCACCAACGATAACGTGTCGACCAACACCACCAACATCACCAACCTGACGGATTCCGTTGGCGACCTTAAGGACGATTCCCTGCTGTGGAACAAAACGGCTGGCGCATTCAGCGCCGCGCACGGCACCGAAGCCACCAGCAAGATCACCAACTTACTGGCTGGCAAGGTATCTTCTGACAGCACCGATGCCATTAACGGATCACAACTTTATGGCGTAGCGGATTCATTTACGTCATATCTTGGTGGGGGTGCTGATATCAGCGATGCAGGCGTATTAACCGGGCCAACCTACACTATTGGTGGTACTGACTACACTAACGTCGGTGATGCTCTGGCAGCTATTAACACATCATTTAGCTCATCACTCGGCGACGCCCTACTCTGGGATGCAACCGCAGGTAAATTCAGCGCCAAACACGGCATTAATAATGATCCCAGTGTAATCACTGATGTTGCAAACGGTGCAGTCTCGTCCACCAGTAGCGACGCCATTAACGGTTCGCAACTTTATGGCGTTAGTGACTACATTGCCGATGCTTTGGGCGGGAACGCTGTGGTGAATGCAGACGGCAGTATCACTACACCGACTTATGCCATAGCGGGCGGCAGTTACGACAATGTCGGTGACGCGCTGGAAGCGATCGATACCACGCTGGATGACGCCCTGCTGTGGGATGAGACAGCCAATGGCGGTAACGGTGCATTTAGCGCCGCTCACGGGAAAGATAAAACTGCCAGTGTAATCACTAACGTCGCTAACGGTGCAGTCTCTGCCACCAGTAGCGATGCCATTAATGGCTCACAGCTCTATAGCACCAATAAGTACATCGCTGATGCGCTGGGTGGTGATGCAGAAGTCAACGCTGACGGAACTATCACTGCACCGACTTACACCATTGCAAATACCGATTACAACAACGTCGGTGAAGCCCTGGATGCGCTTGATAATAACGCTCTGCTGTGGGATGCAACAGCCAATAACGGCGCAGGTGCTTACAGCGCCAGTCATGACGGCAAGGCCAGCATTATCACAAACGTTGCTGATGGTAACATTGGTGAAGATAGCACCGACGCTATCAACGGTTCTCAGTTGAATGCAACCAACATGATGATCCAGCAGAACAGCGAAATCATCAATCAGCTTGCCGGTGACACCAGTAAAAACTACATCGGAGATAACGGTGCAGGTATTAACTATGTACGTACCAACGACAGCGGCTTAGCGTTCAACGATGCCAGCGCAGCAGGTATTGGCTCTACCGCTGTGGGGTATAACACTGTTGCCAAAGGCGATAGCAGCGTGGCAATCGGTCATGGCAGCAACAGCATCGTTGAGACGAGTATTGCGCTGGGTAGCGAATCCGTCTCCAGCCGTTTGATTGTGAAAGGCTCCCGTAATACCCGCGTTACGGAAAATGGGGTCGAGATCGGTTATGACACCACGGATGGCGAACTGCTTGGCGCGTTGTCGATCGGTGATGATGGTAAATATCGTCAAATCATCAACGTCGCGGATGGTTCTGAAGCCCATGACGCTGTTACTGTTCGCCAGTTGCAAAACGCCATTGGTGCAGTAGCAACCACACCAACCAAATACTATCACGCCAACTCAACGGCTGAAGACTCACTGGCAGTCGGTGAAGACTCGCTGGCAATGGGCGCGAAAACCATCGTTAATGGTAATGCGGGTATTGGTATCGGCCTGAACACTTTAGTTCTGGCTGATGCGATCAACGGTATTGCTATCGGTTCTAACGCACGCGCAAATCATGCCGACAGCATTGCAATGGGTAATGGTTCTCAGACTACCCGTGGTGCGCAGACCAACTACACTGCCTACAACATGGATGCACCGCAGAACTCTGTGGGTGAGTTCTCTGTCGGCAGTGAAGACGGTCAACGTCAGATCACCAACGTCGCAGCAGGTTCGGCGGATACCGATGCGGTTAACGTGGGTCAGTTGAAAGTAACGGACGCGCAGGTTTCCCAGAATACCCAGAGCATTACTAACCTGAACACTCAGGTCACTAATCTGGATACTCGCGTGACCAATATCGAAAACGGCATTGGCGATATCGTAACCACCGGTAGCACTAAGTACTTCAAGACCAACACCGATGGCGCAGACGCCAACGCGCAGGGTAAAGACAGTGTTGCGATTGGTTCTGGTTCCATTGCTGCCGCTGACAACAGCGTCGCACTGGGCACGGGTTCCGTAGCAGACGAAGAAAATACGATCTCTGTGGGTTCTTCTACCAACCAGCGCCGTATCACCAACGTTGCTGCCGGTGTTAATGCCACCGATGCGGTTAACGTTTCGCAACTGAAGTCTTCTGAAGCAGGCGGCGTTCGCTACGACACCAAAGCTGATGGCTCTATCGACTACAGCAACATCACTCTCGGTGGTGGTAACGGCGGTACGACTCGCATCAGCAACGTTTCTGCTGGCGTGAATAACAACGACGCGGTGAACTATGCGCAGTTGAAGCAAAGTGTGCAGGAAACGAAGCAATACACCGATCAGCGCATGGTTGAGATGGATAACAAACTGTCCAAAACCGAAAGCAAGCTGAGTGGTGGTATCGCTTCTGCAATGGCAATGACCGGTCTGCCGCAGGCTTACACGCCGGGTGCCAGCATGGCGTCTATTGGTGGCGGTACTTACAACGGTGAATCGGCAGTTGCTTTAGGTGTGTCGATGGTGAGCGCCAATGGTCGTTGGGTCTACAAATTACAAGGTAGTACCAATAGCCAGGGTGAATACTCCGCCGCACTCGGTGCCGGTATTCAGTGGTAATGATCCATTAACGAATGGGTAAACGCCACATTGCCTGATGCGCTACGCTTATCAGGCCTACGGGGTGATTCAGCACATTCCTGTAGGCCGGATAAGGCGTTCACGCCGCATCCGGCAAGATAAGGCGCACCAGATCAACAATCTGAGGGCAATTCTCTGATGGGAATTGCCCTTTTCTTTATTACCTCTCTCCCAGAATTGGCCCTACCAATTCTTCGCTTATCTGACCTCTGGTTCACAATTCCCCAATTAAAACTCACATCAATGTTGCCAACACATAACATTTAGTTAACCATTCATTGTCATTACCCCTACACAACACAATTGGCAGTACCACTTTTACACAACGTGTGACAAGGAGATGGGCAACAGACTCATTACACGATGTGCGTGGACTCCAGGAGACCTGCAATGAATCTCTGGCAACAAAACTACGATCCCGCCGGGAATATCTGGCTTTCCAGCCTGATAGCATCGCTTCCCATCCTGTTTTTCTTCTTTGCGCTGATTAAGCTCAAACTGAAAGGATACGTCGCCGCCTCATGGACGGTGGCAATCGCCCTTGCCGTGGCTTTGCTGTTCTATAAAATGCCGGTCGCTAACGCGCTGGCCTCGGTGGTTTATGGCTTCTTCTACGGGTTGTGGCCCATCGCGTGGATCATTATTGCAGCGGTGTTCGTCTATAAGATCTCGGTGAAAACCGGGCAGTTTGACATCATTCGCTCGTCTATTCTTTCGATAACCCCTGACCAGCGCCTGCAAATGCTGATCGTCGGTTTCTGTTTCGGCGCTTTCCTTGAAGGAGCCGCAGGCTTTGGCGCACCGGTAGCAATTACCGCCGCATTGCTGGTCGGTCTGGGCTTTAAACCACTGTACGCCGCCGGGCTGTGCCTGATTGTTAACACCGCGCCAGTGGCATTTGGTGCGATGGGTATTCCGATTCTGGTCGCCGGGCAGGTAACAGGCATCGACAGCTTTGAGATTGGTCAGATGGTGGGGCGTCAGCTGCCGTTTATGACCATTATCGTGCTGTTCTGGATCATGGCGATTATGGACGGCTGGCGCGGTATCAAAGAAACCTGGCCTGCGGTCGTGGTTGCGGGCGGCTCATTTGCCATCGCTCAATACCTCAGCTCTAACTTTATTGGGCCGGAACTGCCAGACATTATCTCTTCGCTGGTATCGCTGCTCTGTCTGACACTGTTCCTCAAACGCTGGCAACCAGTTCGCGTATTCCGCTTCGGTGACTTAGGGGCGTCACAGGTTGATATGACGCTGGCTCACACCGGTTACACGGCAGGTCAGGTGCTGCGCGCCTGGACACCGTTCCTGTTCCTGACCGCCACCGTAACGCTGTGGAGTATCCCGCCGTTTAAAGCCCTGTTCGCTTCAGGCGGTGCGCTGTATGAGTGGGTGATCAACATTCCGGTGCCGTACCTCGATAAACTGGTTGCCCGTATGCCGCCAGTGGTCAGCGAAGCGACAGCGTATGCCGCCGTGTTTAAGTTTGACTGGTTCTCTGCCACTGGCACCGCCATTCTGTTTGCTGCCCTGCTCTCGATTGTCTGGCTGAAGATGAAACCATCTGACGCTATCAGCACCTTCGGCAGCACGCTGAAAGAACTGGCTCTGCCCATCTACTCCATCGGTATGGTGCTGGCATTCGCCTTTATCTCGAACTATTCAGGACTGTCATCAACACTGGCGCTGGCACTGGCGCACACCGGTCATGCATTCACCTTCTTCTCGCCGTTCCTCGGCTGGCTTGGGGTATTCCTGACCGGGTCGGATACGTCATCTAATGCTTTGTTTGCCGCTTTGCAGGCTACCGCCGCACAACAAATTGGCGTTTCTGACTTGTTGCTGGTTGCTGCCAACACCACCGGTGGTGTCACCGGCAAAATGATCTCTCCGCAATCTATCGCTATCGCCTGTGCGGCGGTAGGTCTGGTGGGCAAAGAGTCTGATTTGTTCCGCTTTACTGTCAAACACAGCCTGATCTTCACCTGTATGGTGGGCGTGATCACCACGCTTCAGGCCTATGTCTTAACGTGGATGATTCCTTAATGATTGTTTTACCCAGACGCCTGTCAGACGAGGTTGCCGATCGTGTGCGGGCGCTGATTGATGAAAAAAACCTGGAAGCGGGCATGAAGTTGCCCGCTGAACGTCAACTGGCGATGCAACTCGGCGTGTCGAGAAATTCACTGCGCGAGGCGCTGGCGAAACTGGTAAGCGAAGGTGTGCTGCTCAGTCGACGTGGCGGCGGGACGTTTATTCGCTGGCGTCATGACACATGGTCGGAGCAAAACATCGTCCAGCCGCTGAAAACGCTGATGGCCGATGATCCGGATTACAGTTTCGATATTCTGGAAGCCCGCTACGCCATTGAAGCCAGCACCGCATGGCATGCAGCAATGCGTGCCACGCCTGGCGAAAAAGAAAAGATTCAGCTTTGTTTTGAAGCAACGCTCAGCGAAGACCCGGATCTCGCCTCACAAGCGGACGTTCGTTTTCATCTGGCGATTGCCGAAGCCTCACATAACATCGTGCTGCTGCAAACCATGCGCGGTTTCTTCGATGTCCTGCAATCCTCTGTGAAGCATAGCCGCCAGCGGATGTACCTGGTACCCCCAGTTTTTTCACAGCTGACCGAACAACATCAGGCGGTCATTGACGCCATTTTTGCCGGTGATGCTGACGGGGCGCGTAAAGCAATGATGGCGCACCTTAGCTTTGTTCACACCACCATGAAACGATTCGATGAAGATCAGGCTCGCCATGCACGCATTACCCGCCTGCCTGGTGACCATAATGAGCATTCGAGGGAGAAAAACGCATGATTATTTCCGCAGCCAGCGATTATCGCGCCGCAGCGCAACGCATTCTGCCGCCGTTCCTGTTCCACTATATGGATGGGGGGGCATATTCTGAATACACGCTGCGCCGCAACGTGGAAGATTTGTCAGAAGTGGCGCTGCGCCAGCGTATTCTGAAAAACATGTCTGACTTAAGCCTGGAAACGACGCTGTTTAATGAGAAACTGTCGATGCCGGTGGCGCTAGGTCCGGTAGGTTTGTGTGGCATGTATGCGCGACGCGGCGAAGTTCAGGCTGCCAAAGCCGCGGATGCGCATGGCATTCCGTTTACTCTCTCGACGGTTTCCGTTTGCCCGATTGAAGAAGTGGCTCCGGCTATCAAACGTCCGATGTGGTTCCAGCTTTATGTGCTGCGCGATCGCGGCTTTATGCGTAACGCACTGGAGCGAGCAAAAGCAGCGGGTTGTTCGACGCTGGTATTCACCGTGGATATGCCAACACCGGGAGCGCGTTATCGTGATGCGCATTCTGGGATGAGCGGCCCGAACGCGGCAATGCGCCGCTATTTGCAGGCGGTGACGCATCCGCAATGGGCGTGGGATGTGGGCCTGAACGGTCGTCCGCATGATTTAGGTAATATCTCGGCTTACCTCGGCAAACCGACCGGACTGGAAGATTACATCGGCTGGCTGGGGAATAACTTCGATCCGTCCATCTCATGGAAAGACCTTGAGTGGATCCGCGATTTCTGGGATGGCCCGATGGTGATCAAAGGGATCCTCGATCCGGAAGATGCGCGCGATGCAGTACGTTTTGGTGCTGATGGAATTGTGGTTTCTAACCACGGTGGCCGCCAGCTGGACGGTGTGCTGTCTTCTGCCCGTGCGTTGCCTGCTATTGCAGATGCGGTGAAAGGTGATATCGCCATTCTGGCGGATAGCGGAATACGTAACGGGCTTGATGTCGTGCGTATGATCGCGCTCGGTGCCGACACCATACTGCTGGGTCGTGCTTTCCTGTATGCACTGGCAACAGCGGGCCAGGCGGGTGTAGCTAATCTGCTAAATCTGATCGAAAAAGAGATGAAAGTGGCGATGACGCTGACTGGCGCGAAATCGATTAGCGAAATTACGCAAGATTCGCTGGTGCAGGGGCTGGGTAAAGAGTTGCCTGCGGCACTGGCTCCGATGGCGAAAGGGAATGCAGCTTAAGGGTTAGACGAATATCTGCTATCCTGCCCCCGCACTAAGGGGGCAGTATGCTAAACATCGTACTTTACGAACCAGAAATTCCGCCAAATACTGGCAACATCATCCGTCTTTGCGCTAATACCGGCTTTCGTCTGCATATCATCGAACCGATGGGATTTGCCTGGGACGATAAGCGCCTGCGCCGCGCGGGGCTGGACTATCACGAGTTTACCGCCGTTACGCGTCATCATGACTATCGCGCGTTTCTCGAAGCAGAAAATCCCCAGCGTCTGTTTGCCCTCACCACGAAAGGTACGCCTGCTCACAGCGCCGTAAGCTATCAGGATGGCGATTATCTGATGTTCGGCCCGGAAACACGCGGCCTGCCAGCGAGCATTCTTGATGCCCTGCCCGCTGAACAAAAAATTCGTATTCCAATGGTGCCGGACAGCCGCAGCATGAACCTGTCCAATGCGGTGTCGGTGGTGGTGTATGAAGCCTGGCGCCAGCTGGGGTATCCGGGAGCGGTGTTGAGAGATTAAGATGCGGTAGGCCGGATAAGGCGTTCACGCCGCATCCGGCACGATCACAGAATGTCAGATCCCATCACCATACTCAAACGTATGGTTAATGCCGTTGAAATGCTGATCCATATCCATTGACGGTTTATCGCTATCCGGCTTGCCGACAATGCGTGCCGGAACGCCAGCGGCAGTGGTGTGCGGCGGCACCGGTTGCAGCACCACGGAACCTGCGCCAATCTTCGCGCCGCGCCCAACTTCAATATTGCCGAGAATTTTCGCGCCCGCGCCAATCATCACGCCTTCACGAATTTTCGGGTGACGGTCACCACCAGATTTACCCGTACCGCCAAGCGTCACAGATTGCAGAATCGATACGTCGTTTTCAATCACCGCCGTTTCACCAACGACGATGCCTGTCGCGTGGTCGAGCATGATACCGCGACCAATTTTTGCTGCCGGGTGTATATCAACCTGGAACGTTACAGAGACCTGGTTTTGTAGAAAAATAGCCTGCGCGCGACGGCCCTGATTCCACAACCAGTGACCGATGCGATACGCCTGCAAAGCATGAAAACCCTTCAGATATAGCAACGGGGTTGAGTATTTATCCACCGCCGGGTCGCGGGTACGCACTGCCTGAATATCACAGGCCGCAGAAGCGATCATTTCCGGGTCGGCGGCGTAGGCCTCTTCCACCACTTCGCGGATAGCAATGGCAGGCATAATTGGCGATGACAGCTTGTTCGCCAGCATGTAGCTCAGTGCACTGCCCAGGTTTTCGTGCTTGAGTAGCGTCGCGTGGTAAAAACTGGCCAGCATTGGCTCACAATCCGCCAGCGTTCTGGCTTCGGCTTTAATATTGTTCCAGACAATTTCCAGTTCTTCACACGACATTGCTTACTCCACACGATAAGATAATGACCGACCCGTTCTGCGCGGGCCGGGTCATAGTGGTAACAAAGGTTCCCTGGGTTTAGTGGCTGCTGCGCTCGTCCTTGCGTGCACGACCTAGTAAAGTCAATGCTGCCTCGCGCGCGTTTTTTCCGCAATATAATACTTGATAAATTTCCTCGGTTATTGGCATTTCAACGCCGAAGCGATGCGCCAGTTCGCGGACTTCTTTCGTATTGCGGTAGCCTTCCACCACTTGACCAATTTTCTCCTGCGCGCTTTGTACATCCATGCCCTGACCGAGCATCATGCCAAAACGGCGGTTACGCGACTGGTTGTCGGTACAGGTAAGCACCAGATCGCCCAGCCCCGCCATTCCCATAAAGGTGGCAGGATCGGCACCCAGCGCCGCGCCAAGACGCGACATTTCAGCCAGTCCACGGGTGATCAGCGCCGTACGCGCATTCGCGCCAAAACCGATACCGTCGGACATCCCCGCGCCAATGGCAATGACGTTTTTCACCGCACCGCCAAGCTGCACACCGATGAAATCCGGGTTGCTGTAAACGCGGAAACTTTTGCCACAGTGCAGCAATTGCTGGAGGTCATCGGCAAAGGTCTGGTCCGTCGAGGCCAGCGAAATGGCCGTCGGTAAACCTGCCGCCAGTTCTTTCGCAAACGTTGGGCCAGAGATAACCGCCAGCGGAATTTGATCGCCTAAGGCCTCACGCGCCACGTCCTGTAACAGACGTCCGGTTTCTGCTTCCAGCCCTTTGGTCGCCCACACCAGACGCGCATCAGGACGCATCAGCGGTTTAATCTGGCGCAGCACTTCACCAAAGACATGGCTGGGTACGACGACGAGAATATTACGGCTGGCTGCCAGCGCAGTGGCGAGATCGCTTTCAAGATGGAGCGTATCGGGAAAAGGCACATCGGGGAGAAACGCGGCGTTACAGCGGTCGCGTTCAAGCGTTGCGATATGTTCAGGGTCATGGCCCCAGAGGACAACCTCGTGGCCATTTCTTGCCAGGGTGATGGCAAGAGCGGTGCCGTACGAGCCGGCACCGATCACAGTCATTGAAGCATTACGTTGGTTCATCAGGCATCCTGATGTTCTTCAGTACCTTCGCCAGCCTGCTGCTGCAAATAGTTCATGAACAGCGCATCGAAGTTAACCGGCGCAAGGTTCAGTTGCGGGAATGTACCGCGGGATACCATGCTGGTGATGCACTCACGAGCATACGGGAACAGAATGTTCGGGCAGTATGCGCCCAGGCAATGTGCCATCTGGGTGCCTTCGATACCCGCGATGGAGAAAATACCGCCCTGCTGAACTTCACACAGGAACGCGGTTTCTTCGCCCAGGGAGGCCGTTACGGTAACACGCAGTACCACTTCGTAAACGTCATCTGCCAGTTGAGTAGATGCCGTATCCAGATCAAGTTTAACTTCTGGTTGCCAATCTTTCTGGAAAACGTGCGGCGCGTTCGGCGCTTCGAAAGAAATATCCTTGGTATAAATACGTTGGATCTGGAAAGTCATTTCGGTGTTGTTTTGTTCTGACATGTGTAGAAAACCCTTAAGTGTTGTCCTTAAATACTGCGCAATGTAATGCCAACGTTCACACGTTATTTCAGCAGGGGATCCAGTCCACCACGTGCATCCAATGCATACAAGTCATCACAGCCACCAATGTGCTGTGCGTCAATAAAAATCTGTGGAACCGTGGTGCGACCACTGCGTTTGATCATCTCTTCACGCTTAGCGGCATTGCCATCGATCGGCAACTCCTGAAAACTCACGCCCTTGCTGCTCAGCAGTGCTTTTGCACGATGGCAATACGGGCAGGTTTCTTTGGTATAGATTTCAACATTGGCCATAAATTAGCTCCTGTTTTTTACCCTGAAATTTCATGTTGCAGGGCGGCAGCAAAATGGAGTGTCCCCAGAAGCTTATATCAATAAGTCGCTGGGGGCCTAATTGCAGCTAACGGCCTGCATCATGAAAGACGACAGGTAAATTATTTGCCGCGCACCAAAGGCAAGTTTTCGCCAGCCCAGCCAGCGACGCCTTCTTTCAGTACGAATACTTGCGCAAAACCAGCTTTCGTCAGCGCGTTTGCAGGCTCCTGGCACTGCATGCCAGAACCATCTACCACGATAACCGGTTTGTCTTTGTGCTTCTCAAGCTCACCAACATTGTTGGCTTTGATTTCGCTCGGCAACAGGTTGATAGAACCTGCGATATGGCCTTTACGGAAGTCATCACGCTGACGTAAATCCACAACCACAGCGTCTTCTTTGTTGATCAGACGCGTAGCTTCACCACGAGTAATCACCTTCACTTTCGAGGTCAGGCTCTTAAACGTAGTCACAAGAACCGCCACCAGTAACGCGATCCAGGCGATACTCAGTATGGGATGACGGCCAACAAATTGCATAATTTCTTGCATGGGGGGTAACAACTCCCGACGTAGTGATTAAAAAAACCAGGAAAGGAGTATACCTGCGCGGTGCGGCAAATACAGCCAGCGCGTTAACTGGAATGCAATTTTGCGGGGCGCGACGAAAAAAAAGCGCAAATCTGGCATCGGCTTGCCGCGAGCGGTCGTATATTTTGATCTTCAGAGGCTATTTTATCGATTCAGCTGTAGTAAAATTACGCAAATTTTGACTCTTGAGTATGAGGTTGTCGCAATGTCGGTTTCTAAAAAACCTATGGTACTGGTGATTCTGGATGGCTATGGCTATCGTGAAGAACAGCAGGATAACGCCATTTTTAGTGCTAAAACCCCGGTAATGGATGCACTGTGGGCCAATCGTCCGCATACCCTGATCGACGCTTCCGGTCTGGAAGTCGGTCTGCCTGACCGTCAGATGGGTAACTCCGAAGTGGGCCACGTTAACCTGGGTGCCGGCCGCATCGTGTATCAGGACCTGACTCGTCTGGACGTTGAAATCAAAGATCGCGCTTTCTTCGCTAACCCGGTACTGACTGGCGCGGTAGATAAAGCGAAAAACGCAGGCAAAGCAGTTCACATTATGGGTCTGCTCTCCGCAGGCGGCGTACACAGCCACGAAGATCACATCATGGCGATGGTAGAACTGGCCGCTGAACGCGGCGCAGAAAAAATCTACCTGCACGCATTCCTTGACGGTCGCGACACTCCGCCGCGCAGTGCTGAATCCTCGCTGAAAAAATTCGAAGAGAAATTTGCCGCGCTGGGTAAAGGCCGCGTAGCGTCCATCATTGGTCGTTACTACGCGATGGACCGCGATAACCGTTGGGATCGCGTTGAAAAAGCTTATGACCTGCTGACTCTGGCACAAGGTGAGTTCCAGGCCGATACCGCCGTTGCCGGTTTGCAGGCTGCTTATGCTCGCGACGAAAACGACGAGTTCGTGAAAGCGACCGTTATTCGTGCAGAAGGTCAGCCAGATGCAGCAATGGAAGACGGCGATGCGCTGATTTTCATGAACTTCCGTGCTGACCGCGCGCGTGAAATCACTCGTGCTTTCGTGAACGCTGATTTCGATGGCTTCGCGCGTAAGAAAGTGGTTAACGTCGATTTCGTGATGCTGACCGAATACGCTGCCGACATCAAAACCGCAGTGGCTTACCCACCCGCTTCCCTGGTTAACACCTTCGGCGAATGGATGGCGAAAAACGACAAAACTCAGCTGCGTATTTCCGAAACCGAAAAATATGCCCACGTTACTTTCTTCTTCAACGGTGGCGTAGAAGAGTCGTTCAAAGGCGAAGATCGCATTCTGATCAACTCACCGAAAGTGGCTACCTACGATCTGCAACCGGAAATGAGCTCCGCAGAGCTGACCGAAAAACTGGTTGCGGCAATCAAGAGCGGCAAATACGACACCATTATCTGTAACTATCCGAACGGCGACATGGTAGGTCACACCGGAGTGATGGAAGCGGCGGTTAAAGCGGTTGAAGCGCTGGATCACTGCGTGGAAGAAGTCGCGAAAGCGGTTGAGTCCGTGGGTGGACAACTGCTGATCACCGCTGACCACGGTAACGCTGAACAGATGCGCGATCCGGCAACGGGTCAGGCACACACAGCACACACCAACCTGCCAGTTCCGCTGATTTACGTTGGTGATAAGAACGTGAAAGCGGTTGAAGGCGGCAAACTTTCTGACATCGCGCCGACCATGTTGTCGCTGATGGGTATGGAAATCCCGCAAGAGATGACTGGTAAGCCGCTGTTCATCGTGGAATAATCCCTCCCCATGAGGGGAAAGGCGATTAATACCATGACACGGGCCGTGAAACCGCGCAGGTTTGCAATCAGGCCCATCATCTACGCCAGCGTTCTGAGCGCTGGCGTATTGTTGTGCGCCTTTTCCGCCCACGCGGATGAGCGTGACCAACTCAAATCCATTCAGGCTGACATCGCCGCGAAAGAGCGCGCGGTACGCCAAAAGCAACAACAACGCGCAAGCCTGCTCGCACAATTGAAAAAGCAGGAAGAAGCGATCTCTGAAGCCACCCGTAAACTGCGCGAAACGCAAAACACGCTTAATCAATTGAATAAACAGATTGATGAGATGAACGCGTCGATTGCCAAACTAGAGCAGCAAAAAGCCGCCCAGGAGCGCAGCCTCGCCGCGCAACTGGATGCCGCGTTTCGTCAGGGTGAACATACCGGTATTCAGCTGATTCTCAGCGGTGAAGAAAGCCAGCGTGGGCAGCGGTTACAGGCTTATTTCGGCTATCTCAACCAGGCGCGACAAGAAACCATTGCTCAGTTGAAACAAACGCGTGAAGAAGTCGCTATGCAGCGTGCCGAACTGGAAGAGAAACAGAGCGAGCAACAAACGCTTTTATATGAGCAGCGCGCCCAACAGGCGAAGCTGACCCAGGTGTTGAGCGAGCGTAAGAAAACACTGGCAGGGCTGGAGTCTTCCATCCAGCAAGGTCAGCAACAGTTGAGCGAGCTGCGCGCCAACGAATCCCGTCTGCGTAACAGCATTGCCCGTGCGGAAGCCGCGGCGAAAGCGCGTGCTGAACGTGAAGCGCGCGAAGCCCAGGCGGTTCGCGACCGCCAGAAAGAAGCGACGCGCAAAGGCACCACCTACAAGCCGACCGAAAGCGAAAAATCGCTGATGTCCCGTACCGGTGGTCTGGGTGCGCCGCGTGGTCAGGCATTCTGGCCAGTTCGCGGGCCGACGCTGCATCGCTATGGCGAGCAGCTACAGGGTGAATTACGCTGGAAAGGAATGGTTATCGGTGCCTCTGAAGGTACTGAAGTTAAAGCAATTGCCGACGGTCGGGTGATTCTGGCTGACTGGCTGCAAGGCTACGGTCTGGTGGTGGTGGTTGAGCATGGTAAAGGCGACATGAGTCTTTACGGCTATAATCAGAGCGCACTGGTGAGCGTTGGTTCGCAGGTTCGCGCGGGCCAGCCGATTGCACTGGTGGGCAGCAGTGGCGGTCAGGGCAGACCTTCACTCTATTTCGAAATTCGCCGCCAGGGTCAGGCGGTCAATCCACAGCCGTGGTTGGGAAGATAAGTTTTGTTTCCATTTCGTCGTAACGTTCTTGCATTTGCCGCCCTGTTGGCGCTCTCCTCCCCCGTAATTGCTGGCAAACTTGCCATCGTCATTGATGATTTTGGGTATCGCCCGCACAACGAAAACCAGGTGCTGGCGATGCCTTCCGCTATCTCCGTCGCTGTATTACCCGATTCACCGCACGCCAGAGAGATGGCGACCAAAGCACATAACAGCGGTCACGAAGTGTTGATTCATCTACCGATGGCACCACTGAGTAAACAGCCGCTGGAGAAAAATACGCTACGCCCGGAGATGAGCAGCGACGAAATTGAGCGCATTATTCGTAGTGCGGTCAATAACGTGCCCTATGCCGTGGGGATCAACAACCACATGGGCAGCAAGATGACCTCTAACCTGTTTGGTATGCAGAAAGTGATGCAGGCGCTGGAGCGTTACAATCTTTACTTCCTCGACAGCGTAACCATCGGTAATACCCAGGCGATGCGCGCCGCGCAAGGCACTGGCGTGAAGGTGATCAAACGGAAGGTGTTCCTCGACGATTCGCAAAATGAAGCGGACATCCGTGTGCAATTCAATCGCGCAATTGACCTGGCGCGTCGCAACGGTTCAACCATTGCCATTGGACATCCTCACCCTTCAACGGTACGCGTGCTACAACAGATGGTTTATAACCTGCCGCCAGACATTACGCTGGTGAAAGCCAGCAGCTTGCTGAATGAACCGCAGGTTGATACGTCTACACCGCCGAAAAACACTGTGCCCGACACACCGCGTAATCCATTCCGTGGCGTGAAGCTGTGCAAACCGAAGAAGCCGCTGGAACCTGTTTATGCTAATCGCTTCTTTGAAGTATTAAGCGAAAGCATCAGCCAGAGCACGCTGATCGTTTACTTCCAGCATCAGTGGCAAGGCTGGGGCAAACAGCCCGAAGCGGCAAAACTTAACGCTAGCGCAAATTAAAGGCGCTACGCGTAATGCGATGGTGCGACCGCGTTTTGTCGCGCCATTGCCATAAGCGGAAAGACCACAGTAACGCCTGGTAACCCACCTTCACGCTGCGCACATTGGTAATCAGGCGCTTATACATACCGGAAGTAAATATCTCAGCAATCATCCGTTGGCGGGTAATAATATCCGGCTCTTTGCGCACCGCATGGCAAACACGCAATGCTTCGTAGGTTATTTGCTGATGAAATTCCGGATAAATCGTAATTTTGTCAGCATAATTTCGATTTAATTTCTCCAGCAGGCGGGTAATCTTAATATAGTGACGTTGATAATTAAGGTTTTTATTCCCTTGTCTGTTCAACCGACTCACTGACGTATTATGCAGATAATATTTATATAATGATTGCTCGGTATATCGCGCACGCAGCGCGTTAAACATAAATTCTGTTGTCCAGACAATATCCTGATGATGTAATCCGGCAATAAATTTAATGTTATTTTTAACAATAACATCGCGGCGATAAACCCCCATCCAGACCACGTGTGTCCAACGGCGGGAAGAAAGTCCCATCCGCAGCCAGTCCGGACCAGTTAATACACCGGTTGAGCGAAGGCGATCGGTAGGGATGGATTGCCAGGTTTCACCCGTTTCACGAAAACACCAATCAGCGTTGCACTGCGCCACGTCGAGGTCGTCCTCTAACGCCATGGTCATCAGCGTTTCGTACATGGTGGGATACACCTCATCGTCAGCATCGACAAAAGCGACATATTTTCCCGTTGCCACTTCAATCCCACGATTACGCGCCACCGATGCGCCAGCATTCGCCTGATGCAACAAACGAACGTGCGGATAGTTTTCTGCGTAATGCTTTGCTATTTCAACAGAATTATCCGTTGAACCATCGTTAATAATAATGATTTCCAGAGCAGTCCATGTTTGCGTAATTAAAGATTCCATACAAGTGCGGAAATCATCGCCCGCATTATATAACGGAATAATAACACTAAGTTTATTGGTGCTGTTCATCATAAATTACCGACGACCTCTGAAGTTATCCTGACGTTTTACAGGCTTTGTATTAAGAAACTATTAAGCCTGTGAGATATTATTTTTACCGGTGAGAGAGTCACGTCAGGGTAGAGAGATAATGAGAGCAGCTATATAAGAGATCAGCGCAATTACGAACTCTTGATTACACTGACAGGATTTTACATATTTAACGGATTATCCTCAGGCAAAAGGGCTGGAATACCAGCCCTTGTTCGTGTTAATCCCAGCTCAGAATAACTTTCCCGGACTGGCCCGAACGCATGGCATCAAAGCCCTTCTGGAAATCATCGATAGAGAAACGATGGGTAATGATCGGCGAGAGATCGAGGCCAGACTGAATCAGCGCCGCCATCTTGTACCAGGTTTCAAACATCTCACGACCGTAAATACCTTTAATGAACAAGCCTTTAAAGATTACTTTGGTCCAGTCGATAGACATATCGGACGGTGGAATACCCAGCATCGCAATACGACCGCCGTGGTTCATGGTGTCGAGCATGGTACGAAACGCTGGCGGCGCACCGGACATTTCCAGACCGACATCAAAGCCTTCGGTCATGCCCAGTTCTGCCATCACATCATTAAGGTTTTCTTTAGCGACGTTAACCGCACGGGTGATACCCATTTTGCGTGCCAGCTCAAGGCGGTATTCGTTAACATCAGTGATCACCACATTGCGTGCACCAACGTGTTTCGCCACCGCCGCAGCCATAATACCTATCGGACCTGCACCAGAGACCAGCACATCCTCGCCAACCAGATCGAACGACAGCGCGGTATGCACGGCGTTACCGAAGGGATCAAAAATGGAAGCCAGGTCGTCGGAGATATTGTCCGGGATTTTGAAGGCGTTGAACGCCGGAATCACCAGATACTCGGCGAAGCAGCCCGGACGGTTAACACCGACGCCGATCGTGTTGCGGCACAGATGGGTACGACCGCCACGACAGTTGCGACAGTGACCGCAGGTGATATGGCCTTCGCCAGAAACGCGATCGCCAATCTTGAAGCCTTTCACTTCCTGACCAATACCTACCACTTCACCGACATATTCATGGCCCACGACCATCGGCACCGGGATGGTTTTTTGCGACCACTCATCCCAGTTATAGATGTGAACGTCAGTCCCGCAGATGGCTGTTTTACGGATTTTAATCAGCAGATCGTTATGCCCGAGTTCCGGTACAGGAACGTCGGTCATCCAGATGCCCTCTTCCGCTTTCAGTTTGGATAACGCTTTCATCTCACACCCTCAGGCGATAACGCCCAGTTGTTTACCAATACGCGTGAATGCTTCTACTGCACGCGTAATTTGCTCAGGGGTATGCGCCGCAGACATCTGGGTACGAATACGCGCCTGACCTTTAGGAACGACCGGATAGAAGAAACCGGTGACGTAAATGCCCTCTTTTTGCAGCTCACGGGCAAATTTCTGCGCCACTACCGCATCACCAAGCATGACCGGAATAATGGCGTGATCGGCTCCCGCCAGGGTAAAGCCCGCCGCCGACATTTGCTCACGGAACTGACGCGCGTTCGCCCACAGACGGTCACGCAGCTCGCTACCCGCTTCGACCATCTCCAGCACTTTGATGGATGCGGCGACAATCGCTGGTGCCAGCGAGTTGGAGAACAGGTACGGACGAGAACGCTGGCGCAGCCACTCAACCACTTCTTTGCGCGCCGCGGTATAACCACCAGAAGCCCCGCCCAACGCTTTACCCAACGTACCGGTAATGATGTCTACACGTCCCATCACATCGCAGTATTCATGGGAACCACGACCATTTTCACCGACAAAACCGACCGCGTGGGAGTCGTCTACCATCACCAGGGCATCGTATTTATCTGCCAGATCGCAAACGCCCTTCAGGTTGGCAATCACGCCGTCCATCGAGAACACACCATCGGTGGCAATCAGCACATGACGCGCACCGGCTTCACGCGCTTCTTTCAGACGTGCTTCCAGCTCCTGCATATCGTTGTTGGCATAACGATAGCGTTTGGCTTTACACAGACGCACACCATCAATAATAGACGCGTGGTTCAGTGCGTCGGAGATAATGGCGTCCTCCGCGCTCAGCAGCGTTTCAAACAGGCCGCCGTTAGCATCAAAGCAGGAAGAGTAGAGAATCGCATCTTCCATCCCCAGGAAGGCCGCCAGTTTTTGTTCAAGCTCTTTATGGCTGTCCTGAGTGCCGCAAATAAAACGCACCGAAGCCATGCCGAAACCGTGAGAATCCATTCCCGCCTTTGCCGCCGCAATCAGATCCGGATGATTCGCCAGTCCGAGATAGTTGTTGGCACAAAAGTTAATGACGTGGCTTCCATCAGCCACAGTGATATCTGCTTGCTGCGCAGACGTAATAATGCGCTCTTCTTTAAACAACCCTTCCGCCCGTGCGGTTTCCAGATCGTTGGTTAACTGCTGATAAAATTCTCCACGCATTGCGATTCTCCAGACAGGGCAAATTCCAGCACATATTACCCAAACTTATAGGTCGCGACGAGATGACGCGTTAACACTTCTGCAAAATTCAGGATAAATAACGTCCATCAATCTCACTTTTGGCGAATGGCTGAAGCCAACGCCGTGTAGTGATATGATAGAAGCATTCGTGTCTGAGATTGTCTCTGACTCCATAATTCGAAGGTTACAGTTATGATCATCGTTACCGGCGGCGCGGGCTTTATCGGCAGCAACATCGTTAAAGCCCTGAATGACAAAGGCATCACCGATATTCTGGTGGTGGACAACCTGAAAGACGGCACCAAGTTTGTGAACCTGGTGGATCTGGATATCGCGGACTATATGGATAAGGAAGACTTCCTGATCCAGATTATGGCTGGCGAAGAGTTCGGCGATGTCGAAGCGATTTTCCACGAAGGCGCGTGCTCTTCCACCACCGAGTGGGACGGCAAATATATGATGGATAACAACTATCAATACTCCAAAGAGCTGCTGCACTACTGTCTGGAGCGCGAAATCCCGTTCCTGTATGCCTCTTCCGCAGCCACTTACGGTGGACGCACCTCCGACTTTATTGAATCCCGCGAATATGAAAAACCGTTGAATGTCTACGGTTACTCAAAATTCCTGTTTGATGAATATGTTCGCCAAATCCTGCCTGAAGCGAACTCGCAGATTGTTGGCTTCCGTTATTTCAACGTTTATGGACCGCGTGAAGGCCATAAAGGCAGTATGGCGAGCGTCGCTTTCCATCTCAACACCCAGCTTAATAACGGTGAATCACCGAAGCTGTTCGAAGGTAGCGAGAACTTTAAACGTGACTTCGTCTATGTGGGCGACGTGGCAGATGTAAACCTGTGGTTCCTGGAAAATGGCGTTTCCGGCATCTTCAACCTCGGCACCGGTCGTGCGGAATCCTTCCAGGCAGTAGCAGATGCTACGCTTGCTTATCACAAGAAAGGCCAAATCGAATACATTCCGTTCCCGGATAAACTGAAAGGCCGCTACCAGGCGTTCACTCAGGCAGATCTGACGAATCTGCGCGCGGCGGGTTACGATAAACCGTTCAAAACCGTTGCCGAAGGCGTAACGGAATACATGGCCTGGCTGAATCGTGACGCATAAGAGCTCTGCATGAAAATACTGGTGATCGGCCCGTCTTGGGTTGGCGACATGATGATGTCGCAAAGTCTCTATCGCACGCTCCAGGCGCGCTATCCCCAGGCGATAATCGACGTGATGGCACCGGCATGGTGCCGTCCATTATTATCGCGGATGCCGGAAGTTAACGAAGCGATCCCTATGCCTCTCGGTCACGGAGCGCTGGAAATCGGCGAACGCCGCAAACTGGGTCATATTCTGCGTGAAAAGCGCTACGACCGCGCCTACGTCTTACCTAACTCCTTCAAATCCGCATTAGTGCCTTTCTTCGCAGGTATTCCTCATCGCACCGGCTGGCGCGGCGAGATGCGCTACGGTTTACTCAACGATGTACGCGTGCTCGATAAAGAAGCCTGGCCGCTAATGGTGGAACGCTATGTCGCGCTGGCCTATGACAAAGGTATTATGCGTACCGCACAAGATCTGCCGCAGCCATTGTTATGGCCGCAGTTGCAGGTGAGCGAAGGTGAAAAATCATATACCTGTAATCAATTTTCGCTTTCATCAGAACGTCCGATGATTGGTTTTTGCCCGGGTGCGGAGTTTGGTCCGGCAAAACGCTGGCCACACTACCACTATGCGGAGCTGGCAAAGCAGCTGATTGATGAAGGTTATCAGGTGGTTCTGTTTGGCTCGGCGAAAGATCATGCGGCGGGCAATGAGATTCTTGCCGCTTTGAATACAGAGCAGCAGGCATGGTGTCGGAATCTGGCGGGAGAAACACAGCTTGATCAAGCGGTTATCCTGATTGCAGCCTGTAAAGCCATTGTTACTAACGATTCTGGTCTGATGCACGTTGCGGCGGCGCTCAATCGTCCGCTGGTTGCCCTGTATGGACCAAGCAGCCCGGACTTCACACCACCGCTATCCCATAAAGCACGCGTGATCCGCCTGATTACCGGCTATCACAAAGTGCGTAAAGGTGACGCTGCGGAGGGTTATCACCAGAGCTTGATCGACATTACTCCCCAGCGCGTACTGGAAGAACTCAACGCGCTATTGTTACAAGAGGAAGCCTGACGGATGCGGGTTCTGATCGTTAAAACATCGTCGATGGGCGATGTTCTCCACACGCTGCCCGCACTCACTGATGCCCAGCAGGCAATCCCAGGGATTAAGTTTGACTGGGTGGTGGAAGAAGGGTTCGCACAGATTCCTTCCTGGCACGCTGCCGTTGAGCGAGTTATTCCTGTGGCAATACGTCGCTGGCGTAAAGCCTGGTTCTCGGCTCCCATAAAAGCTGAACGCAAAGCGTTTCGTGAAGCGCTACAAGCAAAGAACTATGACGCAGTTATCGACGCCCAGGGGCTGGTAAAAAGCGCGGCGCTGGTGACGCGTCTGGCGCATGGCGTAAAGCATGGAATGGACTGGCAAACCGCTCGCGAACCGTTAGCCAGCCTGTTTTACAATCGTAAACATCATATTGCAAAACAGCAGCACGCCGTAGAACGCACCCGCGAACTGTTTGCCAAAAGTCTGGGCTATAGCAAACCACAAACCCAGGGCGATTATGCTATCGCACAGCATTTCCTGACGAACCTGCCTACAGATGCTGGCGAATATGCCGTATTTCTTCATGCAACAACCCGAGATGATAAACACTGGCCGGAAGAACACTGGCGAGAATTGATTGGTTTACTGGCTGATTCAGGAATACGGATTAAACTTCCGTGGGGCGCGCCGCATGAGGAAGAACGGGCGAAACGACTGGCGGAAGGATTTGCTTATGTTGAAGTATTGCCGAAGATGAGTCTGGAAGGCGTTGCCCGCGTACTGGCCGGGGCTAAATTTGTAGTGTCGGTGGATACGGGGTTAAGCCATTTAACGGCGGCACTGGATAGACCCAATATCACGGTTTATGGACCTACCGATCCGGGATTAATTGGTGGGTATGGGAAGAATCAGATGGTTTGTAGGGCTCCGGGGAATGAGTTGTCTCAATTGACAGCAAATGCTGTTAAGCAATTCATTGAAGAAAACGCTGAAAAAGCTGCCATGATTTAAATTACAACTCTTTAATAGATAATTTTGAAATAAAATCAGCTTCCTTGCTGATTTTATTTCACATATTCATTACTTATCTAATAAACATTGGTCCGATTGTACTTTAAAATAAGCACAAAGCAATATTATGGTGACAAACACAGCAGTCGGAACCGGTTTAGAAAAGAGTATTACATCACTTAGGCCTACTACCAGTAGTGAAAAAAGCAAGATTAAAATATAAGGTTCTTTAGCAGTTCTTAAGGCATATATGAATATTGCTGAGAAGGCTAAAATTGTTAATGCTACTCCAGGAATACCACGCGTTGATAACGTATCTATGAGATCGTTATGCAAATGAGAATCTACAAAGGGTAAAGCACCACTTAATCTAGGCTCTTTCTCTTCTAGTTCATGTATTTTTTCCGCACGTTTTTCCAGTGATTGTCCTATTGGAGAATATGTTTTTAAACCAACTTCATACATTGCCAGACGGGCACCGACTGAAGTTCTGGTGTTATCATGCGAATAATTAACTAAATCCCTATTTAAGTCATTCATTCTCGTAAGTAATGTATCTTTAAAAGAAAATACACCTGCTAATAATGCAATCGCAATAAAACAATATAACTTATAATTAATTCGCTTATTAATATAACTATCCATTACGATTAATAGTAACGCAAAGAATGGAAACACTAATATGGCTGCACGCGTTTCAGTTACTATAACAGCACATAAGCTAAGCATGAAGTTAATTGTATATAATGTTGTTTTATGTCTAAAGTCGGATTTTAAAATGAGAATTGATGCCAGTAAAGAAGGGAAAAGGATGATGTAGCCTGCTGTTGTAGCGTGGGAAGCTGATAATGCAACACGGTCGACGTTTAAATAGAAATGTTGCCACATGGCATGCGCAAAAAAAAGTAACTGCGTTGCCAAGGATGCGAACAGAATTAGTTTCCCAAATTTTATTTTGGTTCTCATCTCATCTTTAGCAAAAAGAACTAAGAAAATAAAAGCACTACACAAGGCAATTTTTCCAGTTTCCATTGGGCCACGATATGCATTGGTATAAACCGAGCCTGAAACTTTATAATGTGAATACCAGATGATATTAACGATACCCAAAAGACATAATGAGATGAAAATTAACAAAGTAGGATTATTAGTTATTGTTTTTTTTGGTGTCGCTAGAAAATATAATGCAGATATAATTCCAGCTGCATGAAGAAACTTTGTTGCAACATCATCCCACAAAGACAAAGTCATTAAAGACAACATACATAATATGAGAATTAAAGACTTGACACCAGAGTTAATTTCATTCCAACAAAACGACATATAATTTCAACCTATGCTACGAGGATGGGTTATTTAATGCAAGACCTAACGTTTATTCTTTTTTCTATTTACCAGTCTTACCATCCTCCAGAGAATATAGTTTTTTGATGCTAATATCTTTGCTCGCCTCTTATCTCTCTTGCCAAGAAGATTACAATCTTTCAATTCTTTTTCATTGCTTTCAACTAATTGATTTAATAATTCAAAATCGCCATTAAGTAGAACATTCCATAAATAACGAGTTTTATGATAAGTTCTATTTTTACTCAATAATGTATGAATTTCTTCTTTCCGGTTACCTTTGTATAACTGCATCACAGAAGAGTAGATTCTTTCGTGCGCAAATGACTCATGTCGATAATGAGTGATGGTTCTACATGAGTTCATTAAGGAATTTTCTCTATAGTTATGCTTATACATATAATATGGAACCGCATACATATCGCATGTAATTAGCAGTCGATAGATAAAATCCAGATCTTCTCCTAGTCGTAAATCTTCATCAAAAAAAAGATTATTATCTTCCAGGAGTTGTTTTCTTATAAACAAGCATCCTATATGGAATATGACCTTTTTATAAAAAAAATCGAAAAGTAAAGACCCTTCATTAAAATCTGTATTTATAGGTGAGTAAGTAACACCATTTTTTATATGATGGCCATAAAGCCCACAATAAATCGCATCCCCTCCCGTCTCATGTTGTCTGGAATACATCTTCAGCAGATAGTTAGGATCTATCTCATCATCATCATCCATAAAACATATAAACTGTCCTTGCGCCTTGCGGATACCTGTATTCCTGGCAGACGAAACACCGCCATTTTCTTTATTGATAATAATTAATCGAGAGTGGGTTAACCCATATTCTCTCAAAACACTTGATGTGTTATCTTTAGAACCATCATTAACAATAACAATTTCAAAATTTGGGTAAGTTTGTTTTTCTAATTTCGTTAGAGTTTCAGTAATGTAATCAGATGAATTATACGTCGGTATTATTATGGATACTAAAGGGTAATCATTGCTCATCGTGTTCTCTTGCCTGAACTAATAAAATATTATAGTACTCATCCTTAATTATTATTGTAACTCAGACATCCATGATTTTTATTATTGCCCAAATAGTTTTCTTTTATACTTATTTAATTTGAATTTAATGAAGTAAATAAAAGCGTTAAACGTATCACCATTTTTCTTTGCATGTTGGTATTTCACTTGATACTGCTTTTCATTCGTGGCTGGAATAAACGCCACATCATTCCAGCAAGAAACCTGATAAGCCTCATTAAAATACTTCTGGCAGGGATAATTCGTCCAGTCGTTCCAGGGCTTCGTTACGCCAACATAATGAATCAGCTTAGTATCATCGGTAATGGTCTTTTTATAATCTTCATCGCTTTTATTTTTTAACTCATAGTCAATGCCATAAAAGCAATCATAATCGCCGCTAATAAAAATACAATGACTAAAGAACAGAATATTTAAAATATCCTGATCAAGGCATTTATATTTCGTGTGCTGCGGGTCACTTGCCAGCATAGCAATGGCTTTATTCATAAAATCATTTTTCGCCCATGCTTCAAGCTGCAGATATACTACACCGGCGTTGAAATAATTCCCTGGAAGTCCCTCTATAGCCAGACGCTTCGCTGGTTTTTCCTGCATAAAAGGCACATCTTTAATAACAGCCGCGAACTTATCGCCATCAAAATTAATATCAAGCAATCCAGCTAATGAGCCTTTACAGATGACATCAGCATCGATATATAACAGATTTTCAATAGTTTCACTCAGATACTGGAACGCAACTAAACGGAAGAATGTTGCATAAGACTACTGTTTCAGGCTGGGGAAGATATCAATAAAGGCACTGGATACTTTATAAATTCTTACTTCAACGTTAGCATTTTTGCTGGTAAAAGCATTAACACGTTGTAGATAATCTTCATCAATGTAGTCAGTAAAGAGATGAAACTTAACCGCAAGGTCCGGGTTATGCATAACAACTGATTGCATAGATACTGCCGCACCAAATAAAAAGTTGCGGTCAATACCGTAAGCGATATTTAACACACGATCGGTGTTAGCAATTTCCCCAGAGACAGCGACTTCAGTAATACTCTCAGCTAATAAATCCATGTTGGTTCCGTTTTGACTGTGTGGTTTACGCTTTGCCTTTTAATTTTTTAATAAATTTGCGTAGTTTGGTTCTGTAGATTACTGAATAGTAGCCATAATCTTTTATTTCGTTGGCAATACCCAGGTGACGTTCCATGGCCAGACGATCACGGGCTTTCCGCTCTGCCGTACAGCTTTTACCGGATAGGTCAATTATCCTGACACCATCTTTACTAACGATAAAGTTACCCCGGTGTGGGTCGCCCGATAGCATATTTAAGGCATGCAATTTTTCCATTGAAGCCTTAATTTCTGCTTTAACATCTTCTGGAATAATCGGCATATCATTGAGCTCTACGCCCTCGACATACTCGATAAGCATGATAAAAACACTGGCATAGTTGAAAATTTTACGCTCAGCCAGAAAATAAAAATCATTAGGAAAAGTAAGACCTGCACTTCTGACACGATCGGTTTCAACGATCAAATTCTGATAGTAGTCACCTTTTACAAAAGATTTTAAAAAACGTTCATTCCTTTTCGTTTTCGGGGCAAAGACTTTAAAAACATAGCGACCATATTTCGTATCAATCAACGATACTTTGGTATCATCAATATTACGTAATACTTTTACTGTTTTAAAATTATAGGCCAGTATTTCATCAAAGATTTCTTTATATTTATTATCGTTATCTTTGTAATAAAATGAGAAGCCGCGATAGCGTATACTTGTAATCATAAGAGTAATTTATTTCTTAAGCTTGTACTTAATTAATGAAGTTATACCTTTAATATACTCACCATGGGCAAACAGATGCTTATATTGTTTCTGCATTTCTGCAACAGTCCGCGCCTCTTTAAGAGGATATTTCTTCCAGGGAGATTGTTCACGCGCGATATTAAAGTATGATGCAGACGGATATCCAGCCCAGCTATGCCATGGTTTAGTTATCCCTGTATAGTGAATCAATACTGTTTTATCGGTAATGGTTTGCTGATACTTTCGATGACTACGATCATGAAGTTCGTTTTTCAGGGTATAAATAGTATCAAAATCCTTCGCGAGGTAGATATTATTCATATTAAATGCGATATTCAACGCATCCTGATCTAAATATTTAAGAGAGCCATATTTAGTTTCCCCTCGTAAAAGCGTGAGTAAATACGGTGTCAAATTTGCTTCATGCCATTTTTTAAGATTGACATAGATAACGCCTGCATTGAAATAACGTCCATTCATTTCGGGAATGTTAAGACGTTTTGCACATGCCGCCTGAGTACTATCATTGTCAGGAATAACCGCAGCAAACTCATCTTTAAATATAATTTTTGTGAGAGGTTTCAGACTTCCTTTACAAACGACATCGGCATCCAGATACAGCAGTGTGGAAATACTTTCACTAAGATATTCAAAGGACAATACCCTGAAGTATGTCGCGTACGACCAAAACTGTGACGTCGGCAGATCAGCAAAGTATTTTGGGTCAATTAAATATACAATAATTGAGGTATTAAATTGTTTTGCTGTTTCATTAAATGACTTTAAATAATCATCATCCACATAATCAGTGAAAACATGAAAGATAAAATTAATATCTGAATTATTAATCAAAACGGAAGAAATTGAAACGCCAGCACCATACAAAAAATTCTTATCGATACCGTAGGAAACATTTAGCTCTGGGACGTTTTCTTTTTTATTATCTGCTAAATACGAAAACCGTTCTTTTATAAATTCATTCATTTAACTTTTCTCAATGTCATTTTATTATCTTTAAATAAAAATAATAAATATAATTCATTATCCCGTTAATTGGTTTATTTTGTTTAAAATTATGCTTAGCGCAATAACGAGCATAATTTGAGTTCATTGGCCGCATTAACGGTTCATTTTTCCAGGGCGATGCTTCTTTGGCTTTGATAAATGGCTGCGCGCTTGGATAACCGGCCCAGTAATGCCAGGGTTTTGTCGGGCCGACATAATGAATTAATACGGTTTCATCATTAATTGGACAAATAAATGATTTTTTTAATTCATAATTTAAACTAAATTGCGTATTGTATTTAGCATCAATGAATTTAACTTTCCCTAACAGGATAAGATTTAGTATATCTTGATCCATATAGGTTAAACGGGAAACGACGGCTTTATCAGCAAGCATCGACATCGCTTTAGCAGAAACGGACTCCTGCGCCCACGCTAGTGTATTAATTAACAGGACACCTGAATTAAAGTAACCCTTTTCAAGTTCATTACACTGCAGACTTTGAGCCCGTAACGACCACCAGTTAGCATCGCGTTCAGTAACAACAGCAGCAACGTTATTGGCAAGATCCATTGTTATCAGCGGTTTTAAGGTTCCCTGACAGGCGATATCAGCATCCAGGTACAGGATCTTATCTTGTTGATCAATAAAGTAATCTGCAATTACAAAACGGAAATACATGGCAATAGACCAATTTTTGGTCGTCGGTAATACCTTAAGCCGTTCACAATTTACCAGATGGATCTGGATACAGGTATGATAGCTTTTCGCCAATTGGGATAAACGCTGGATATCGGCGTCAGGGATATCATCAATAAAAACGTGGAAGACAAAACTCACGTCGTTGTTATGTAACAAAACTGACGTGATTGAAACACCACAACCAAAAAGAAAGTTCTGATCAATGCCATAAGCAACATGGAATGATGATGCCACTGACGCCGCTGGCCTTTCATCGAAGATGATTGTCTTATTGATCATCTCTTGTGGATTAAAATAGTGGGCACTCATATTTCTCTCCGGAAATTACAACGATTTTCGAATCGTTCTTTCCCTGATTTTTGTGGCTTTTTCTTCTGCTTGCGACAGCAGCCCTTGTTCCTGCTTGAGAATGTCTTTAAGCGGGGCAGAAAAATACACCTTCATGAACCGCCAGATATCCCGCTGAGTCAGGCCAATATTCATCGAAGAAAAATAAAGTCCAATAAGATCTTTATCCCGCCAACGACGCGGTACTTTTGCACGTATCTGCGCCCGGTGCAGGTCAATTACTGAAATTTTTAACACCTCTTCCTTACCGGAAAAAGGCAAGTGCAGCAGGAAATGACAGATATAACAGTCACGGTGGTTAATGCCCGCAGCATGCATATCGCGCACCATCGTCGCGACACGCTTAATAAGCATACGCTTTACGCGAACATCTGGTGGGTTGGTCGCCCAGTCAGCACAGTAATCTTCCAGACTGATGGTTGGTGTCAGATCTTCGGTAATAATAAACGAGGTTCTGGTCAGCGGATTAATGCCTTTTTCGCCGAATGCCACCCCATACATAGTATCAACGCCGACATCCCGCAGTCGATGAATCGCATTCCATTCGCGGTCTGCGCCTAATACTGGCATCCGCAATGAGAGTAAATTTTTGATTATCTCTTTCAGGGTCGTGCCGCGATGCCATTTGAGAAAATAGCTTTTGCCCGCCATTTCAAAGCGCAGAGTGCGGCGAGTTTCCAGTTCACGAAATACCTCACCCTGCAAGGTTTTAACTTCCTCAAAAGGATCTTTACCGCGCCATAACGTGGCAAACGGCTCTTTAAGTTCAACCATCCAGACCACCCGTTATGATGTCCGCCGCTTTCTCTGGCAGACTGTATAAATCTTGTGTATCAGCATAATGTCGCGCATTTTCCGCCCAGGCCTGGCGCAATGAAGATTGCGTTAACGCTTTGCGTAAAATCTCATTCAATGTTTCCTGGCGGAATGGCTCAGCAATAGCCTCGCCGCAATTGGCATCGACAATATAATGCGCATAGCCACAAACGGCTGTTGTTAGTACCGGTAATCCTGCAGTTATCGCTTCCAGCAGTACAATTCCTGCGGCTTCCTGGTAGGCAGGATGAAGTAATAAATCCGCCGCCGCCATTAATTCCGAGACATCGTTGCGCCCCGAGAAGAAGTGAACATTACTGCGCACGCCGCGTTTTTCTGCCAGCGCCTCAAATTTTCGCGGTTTATCCTGCCCAACAACATATAGTAATGTGTTGTGGCGCAGCGAATCCGGTAACGAAGCAAGTGCTTCAATGGAACGATCGACACCTTTACGCGTGAAGTCTGAACCGACCTGCAACAATAAATATTGTTGTTCGGTTATTCCATTCTTCTTACGGAAGATTTCACGGCTATTGGCTGGCTGCTGGCTATATTTACGATCAGGATAAATCCCCGGTGGCAGAATATGAAAACGCTCCGCTTCAGTCTGATAATGTTTCTGGAAATCGGCGATTTGCTTATCTGTCAGCATCAGCAGCTGTGTCGGCTTGCCCTGTTCGAAGGTTGCCCGCTCAAAGGCGGCATAATGGCGATAACGTGACGTCAGGCGATAGAAAAAGCCTTTCTCCTGCGCTACTTTCTCGGCATAACAAACATCAGCGGCATAATAAACGTCCAGCCCCGGCATTTTGTTGAATCCAACGACTCTATCGACGGGGTGTTCACGTAAATGTTTTTGCACCCAGGCAAAATATTCCGCATTGCGCCCGTGATTGGTATGCGATTTAACCGGCACTTTGATCAGTTCAAATACATCAGGGCATTCGCCTTCCCACGACTGGGTATAAACCCGAACATGATGACCTCGGGCGGCGACTGTCTGAGCAATACGCATAAAATCGCGCTGCAAACCGCCAAAGGGAAAATATTTATATAAACAAAAAGCAACGATCATAACGACGTACCTGTCGTGGAGGAGGGAAGTAATTTATCGACAGCTGCAATGACATCTGCCGCCGGAATAACCGAAAGATACATCTCATTTCGGTCACGCTGATCGCGCGTTGGCATTTCCCGGTAATCTCCCGCCCAGAATTGAATCATGTTATTTGACCAGGGACGCCAGAAAATATGGTCTGTCGCACCAAACAGCGATATCAGCGGCGTATTAACTGCAGCGGCAATATGCGCCGGTGCGGAATCAACGCCAATAAACAGCTGCGCATGATCGATTAACGCACCAAGTTCCGGAAAGGTCACCTTTCCGGCCAGCGCCGTTACTGGTGGCGTCTGGCATCCCTGCGCAATTTCATTGACGCAGGCCAGATCGTCTTTATCTGGGCCGGACGTCAGAACGACTTCATAACCACGAGCATGTAAGGCATCAATCACAGCGGAAAACTTGGCGTTGTCCCAGCATTTGAAGATTTGCCGCGCCGTAGGTTGGATAACCACATAATTTTGTCCAACACCAGCGTGATCAAGTTCGCGACGCATACGTTTCCAGCTTGCAGGCGGGTAACTCATGGTTGTCTGCTTCACCAACGATTCAAGTCCCAATGGCGTCAGCACGGATAAGTTACTTTCCACCACATTTCCACCCTGCAACGGCACCAAATGAGTGAAACTATTACGCCAAAAAGCAGACTGCCGATGATGATAATCCTGGGAAATTTTCACACGGGCATTTAATAAGCGAACCAGTATAGCAACCATCCATTGATCGGTAAGATTAACGATAAGGTCATACTTATTGGCACGTAATACCTTGATGAGATGAAAAAAGTTGGTAATTTTTTCTGAAGCTTTTGCTTTTTTATTTTTTATGCCGTAGAGCGCGTTAATCTCTGGATTTTCAGACAGGATCGGGATGGTGTCCTGATAAAGCAGCACATCGATTTTTGCGTCAGGGTAATTTTTTTTCAGCGAACTAATGACGGGAGTAGTTAATAACATATCCCCATGAAAACGCATCTTAATGAGCAAAATTCTTCGAAATGGCTTATCCACAAGTAACTCTTTTTGTTGAGATTATCCGATTAAGGTGAAGCAGAAAAAGCACGCTACCGCCCCAGGCTCAACAGCTACCTGAATACTGATACCGCACTGATATTGACGCGCTAGTGTATCACTTCTTTCGCGGCAATCCGACTCGAATGATTTTTAAGCACATTGTTGATTTTCAATAAAGAAATCAATCAAATAAAATCATTAGCAACCATATTCTTTTACTGTTGCTCTGCGATTCCTTCCTGCACGTACTGCAGAAATCAATGAATCGCATAAAAATACAAAAAAAGTATAGATGTTCAGCAAGAATTGGCGGGTAAATTGCTATTTAAGTCAAAAATGGGAAAAGTAATGGTAAAGCCACAGCTAAATACATAGAATCCCCAGCACATCCATAAGTCAGCTATTTACTATGCTCGAATTGCTTTACACCGCCCTTCTCTACCTTATTCAGCCGCTGATCTGGATACGGCTCTGGGTGCGCGGACGTAAGGCTCCGGCCTATCGAAAACGCTGGGGTGAACGTTACGGTTTTTACCGCCATCCGCTAAAACCAGGCGGCATTATGCTGCACTCCGTCTCCGTCGGTGAAACTCTGGCGGCGATCCCGTTGGTGCGCGCACTGCGTCATCGTTATCCTGATTTACCGATTACCGTAACAACCATGACTCCAACCGGTTCGGAGCGCGTACAATCGGCTTTCGGGAAGGATGTTCAGCACGTTTATCTGCCGTATGACCTGCCCGATGCACTCAACCGTTTCCTGAATAAAGTCGACCCTAAACTGGTGTTGATTATGGAAACCGAACTATGGCCTAACCTGATTGCGGCGCTACATAAACGTAAAATTCCGCTGGTGATCGCTAACGCGCGACTCTCTGCCCGCTCGGCCGCAGGTTATGCCAAACTGGGTAAATTCGTCCGTCGCTTGCTGCGTCGTATTACGCTGATTGCCGCCCAAAATGAAGAAGATGGTGCTCGTTTTGTGGCGTTGGGCGCAAAAAATAATCAGGTGACCGTTACCGGTAGCCTGAAATTCGATATTTCTGTAACGCCGCAGTTGGCTGCTAAAGCCGTGACGCTGCGCCGCCAATGGGCACCACACCGCCCGGTATGGATTGCCACCAGCACTCATGAAGGCGAAGAGAGTGTGGTGATCGCCGCACATCAGGCATTGTTACAGCAATTCCCGAATTTATTGCTCATCCTGGTACCCCGTCATCCAGAACGCTTCCCGGATGCGATTAACCTTGTCCGCCAGGCTGGACTAAGCTATATCACACGATCTTCAGGGGAAGTCCCCTCCACCAGCACGCAGGTTGTGGTTGGCGATACGATGGGCGAGTTGATGTTACTGTACGGCATTGCCGATCTCGCCTTTGTTGGCGGTTCACTGGTTGAACGTGGTGGGCATAATCCGCTGGAAGCGGCCGCACACGCTATTCCGGTATTGATGGGGCCGCATACGTTTAACTTTAAAGACATTTGCGCGCGGCTGGAGCAGGCAAGCGGGCTGATTACCGTTACCGATGCCACTACGCTTGCAAAAGAGGTTTCCTCTTTACTCACCGACGCCGATTACCGTAGTTTCTATGGCCGTCATGCCGTTGAAGTGCTGTATCAAAACCAGGGCGCACTACAGCGTCTGCTTCAACTGCTGGAACCTTACCTGCCACCGAAAACGCATTGAGGTTGTTATGCAAAAACGGGCGATTTATCCGGGTACTTTCGATCCCATTACCAATGGTCATATCGATATCGTGACGCGCGCCACGCAAATGTTCGATCACGTTATTCTGGCGATTGCCGCCAGCCCCAGTAAAAAACCGATGTTTACCCTGGAAGAGCGTGTGGAGCTGGCACAGCAGGCAACCGCGCATCTGGGGAACGTGGAAGTGGTCGGGTTTAGTGATTTGATGGCGAACTTCGCCCGTAATCAACACGCTACGGTGCTGATTCGTGGCCTGCGTGCGGTGGCGGATTTTGAATATGAAATGCAGCTGGCGCATATGAATCGCCACTTAATGCCGGAACTGGAAAGTGTGTTTCTTATGCCGTCGAAAGAGTGGTCGTTTATCTCTTCATCGTTGGTGAAAGAGGTGGCGCGCCATCAGGGCGATGTCACCCATTTCCTGCCGGAGAATGTCCATCAGGCGCTGATGGCGAAGTTAGCGTAGCGTTTATGCCGGATGGTATGCCATCCGGCTCGCATCAATTACTTCTGGCACTGCCGACAATAAAACGTTGCCCGCTGCGCATGTTTAGTCGCCACAATCGGCGTACCGCACACCCGACACGGCTCGCCTTTTCGCCCGTAAACCTGCAATTCCTGCGCGAAATAGCCCGGTTTACCATCACTTTGCAGAAAATCTTTCAGCGTTGTACCACCCTGCTCAATCGAACGCAGCAACACCGCTTTAATCACCCGAGCTAACAATTCACACTCTGCCAGCGACAGTGATGACGCCAGCCGATCCGGATGGATCCCCGCAGCAAACAGAGATTCGCTGGCATAGATATTCCCTACGCCTACCACCAGCTTGTTATCCATCAGCCATGGTTTAATCGCCGTTTTTTTCTTCTCGCACTTCTGATGCAGGTACTCACCGTTGAAATCGTCGCTAAGCGGCTCCGGTCCAAGATGGGCCAGCACGTTGTGCCCTTCCAGCTCTTTGGTCCATAGCCAGGCACCAAAGCGGCGCGGATCGGTGTAGCGCAGCACTTTGCCGTTGCTCATCACCAAATCCACATGGTCATGCTTTTCAGGGGGAAGTTCTTCTGGAAGGATGCGCAGGCTGCCAGACATCCCCAAATGAATGATAATCCAGCCCTCAGGCAGCTCCAGCAGCAGATATTTAGCCCGGCGCTGCACGCTAAGCACTGGTTGGTCGCTTAAACGGTAGATCTCTTCTGAAACCGGCCAGCGCAAGCGTCCGTTGCGCACCACCGCATGAAGAATGGTTGCACCAACGAGATGCGGTTCTATGCCGCGACGGCTGGTTTCAACTTCGGGTAATTCAGGCATAGCATCTCCAGGAATGAACAGATGCAGTCAATATGGGGGCAAGCAGATAACAAAAAACCCCGCCGGGGCGAGGTTTTTTGTTACATCAAAGCGAGAATTATTTGATTTTCGCTTCTTTGTAGATCACGTGCTGGCGAACAACTGGATCGAATTTTTTCAGTTCCAGTTTTTCCGGCTTAGTACGTTTGTTCTTCGTAGTGGTATAGAAGTGACCAGTACCAGCAGAAGAAACCAGCTTGATTTTCTCACGAATACCTTTAGCCATGATTTATTTCCTCTAAGTACTTAGTACTTTTCGCCACG
>PPYF01303678.1_pt1 | contig 57252 bp, 52 predicted proteins | sample 1559871 | NCBI WGS metagenome assembly PPYF01 (sample SAMN08240021, study PRJNA423297) | Human gut metagenome, whole genome shotgun sequencing project.
GGTTTACATTATGTATGTAGACTTCAATCCCCTCTGTTTCAAGCATCGTTTTGAGAATTTGGGCTTTCTCGAACGTGTGAATTGCTAACGTTACTAATTTATCTTCCATACTCGTGTGTTTTTATAGATTAAACAATCGGAATTCGCTAAAAGTTGAATAAAAAAAATCCCACAGCAGCATCGTTTAGATTCAGCTATGGGATTCTTCTGTAACAATGAATTTCTTTACGCTTGCTGTGCTTCCGACACTTCGTCTTTTTCTGCGAGTATCTGCAAAGCACGTTCAAATATTGTGGTGTCGTCTAATACAACCAAACCTCCGTCAGGCCCTGGTTCAATATGTATTCCACAACTCTTGCCATCTTTAAAATTATGCCCACCGAAATAATTACGAACAGTTTCAACAGTGATACCCAGTTCATCAGCAATCCGGTGGGTACTTCCGTCAGGCAGGCTGTCTTTCAGTCTGCGGAGTTCATTAAATGTAATAGTCTTTGTCATGGCTTCCTTATTTTGAAGGTTAATACTTTGTTTAATTTGATGCCACTAACTTAATCATTATAAATTACAGCAACAAATTATTCATCAAAAATTAATATGCTTTACGACATGTATTATTTTTGAAGGCAAGCGGCCAATGGCTCATTAAAAATGAGAATGACAAGAATCGTCAGATATATGGCATAGACAATGAGACGGATACGTTGTTTTGAATATAACGGTTCATCCTGTTTTACCTCTGCCGGCACTAATTTTGAACGGCTAAGAGAATAAAGCCAATACACTAAATAACCGAAGAATACTCCCACAATAGCTCCCGGCACAATATCCGAAATAAAATGGACTCCCAAGTAAACCCGCGTGTAGGCAGTCAAAAACGCCCAGAAAAAGAGGGTCCAGCCAAATAACTTATCCCGCATAATTAACGTCATAAGCGTTGCAAAACCAAATGCATTCGCCGCATGGCTGGAGATAAAACCATAGAGCCCTCCCCGATATCCGAAAACAGTTTTTACCAGATACATAAAATCAGGATGATGTGTCGGCCGAAAGCGGGTGAAAACAGGCTTGCAGAGGTGGGAAGCAAACTGATCACATAAGGTTATAACCAGCGCAATTGCCAATAAAACAAGTAGAGATTCGCGCCAGTTCTTTTTATAAATTAAGACCAGAAGAATAAAAAAGGCTAACGGCAGCCAAACTGCCCTCCCTGTAAAGATCCACATAAAACGATCCAGGAAAGCAGAGTCGCTGCCGTTGAGAGCTAAGAACGCATCGCGCTCATAAATCAATATTTTTTCAACCATAGTAGGATTAAGCTTCGATGCCGGATATTAAATGATTTCAATGTCTTTACTCGGCATCCATCCTACATTTCCATCTTCCATTGCTATTTCACTCCAATCTCCCAATTTGCTTTTAATGGAGACTTTAGTTCCTTCATGCAAAATAAAAAGATCTGTTCCGCTTGCATCCGGAGAGCTCTTTACCGTAACAGTCGGAGCAAATACAATTGCACTTTTCCGATTCACCAGTTCACTCTTCTGATTGCTGGCAAAGATATTGGAAAAGATAACCAAAACCAGCAATACCAATCCAAGATAGAAGCCGATCTTCTTCAGATGAATCCACTTAGAGAAGAAGAACAATATCAAACAGCCGATAAACAGAATAAAGCAGACGATACCCGTCTGAGCCCATGAATCGGCAGCACCCATATTCTGCACTTTATCAAACCAACGATGAAGAAAAAAGTCGCCAACCGGTTCGATCTTATCTACCGATTTCTGGCGCGCCAGTTGCAGATTGAAACGGATATCTCCATCTCCCGGATCCAACAGCAAAGCCCGCTCATAATTCAGAATGGCCGGGGCAATCTTATTTTCCTTATAATAGGCATTTCCCAAATTATAATAGATTTCAGCCGATTCGCCATTACTCTTCAGAAGCCCTTCATATAGTTCGATAGCCTTGCCATAATCTTCTTTCGTATAGGCAGCTTCCGCCTCTTTGATCGTTGCCTCCTGGGCGAATACACCAAAAGCGACAAACTGGACCAAAAGGAAGAATACGATCTTTTTCATATTTATATTCATCTTCATCGCATTACTTTTTAATTGTATTTTCCATCTTACCAATGGCATCTACTGTCTGTTCATATAACTTATCCATAGCATCCGAAGCCTGTGCCGGTGCATAACGGGCAAATTCGCACGTATTCAGGATATCCATAAACTCATGGATCAGGGGCTCATCGACACCATATTTAGTCAATTCAGCCTCTACATTATCCTTAGTCAGGCTTGCCTGCGGAATACTCAGTTTATCACTCAAATATCCCCACAATGCACGAAGCACTTCGTCGTAAAATTCTTCTTTCTTGTTTTCCTTAAGCAGTTTACCAGCATTTTTCAGACGTCTGGTTGCCATCTTATTCGCTTTCTTCGTACGGACTAATGCTAAGTTCGAGTTTTCTTTCACCTGCTTGCGGTAGATAAAGAAGAAGACAATAAACAAGATTGCCGGGATCAGATAACACATGTAATACATGAATGAACCGAAGAACAATTCATTATTCGGAACGAAATGGATGTCATTCACCTTCAGGTAACGGATATCCTTACCCAGATACTTCACACTTTCCTTATTGCTGAAGTTGGAAATAACGGGAGACGTTCCTCCACCTGCGCCCTGCTCTACATGCAGCTTATAGGGTTCGGAAGTTATAGTCTTATAAGAATTGGTCTTTGTATCAAAATAAGAGAATGCGATAGCCGGAATTTCGAAATCACCTGCATAACGCGGGATTGCCATATATTCGATAGTCTTCGTACCGGAAGAACCAGCTGCAGTTGTCTTAATATCCACATCTACTTTCGGATCATAAACTTCGAAGTCATTTGGGAAAACAACTTCCGGGTTCTTTACCAGCTTAATGTTTCCATTACCGGAAATCTTCACTTTGACAGTAACAGCTTCATTTGTTTTTACATTATTGGAGTTAATGCTCGAAGTCATAGTAAAGTTGCCGACTGCACCGGAGAATGAAGCAGGTTTACCGGAAGGCAATGGCTTCACATCGATTGTTACAGAAGGAGTAGTAAGCTCTTTCTTTACATCAATGTAAGAAGATGAACCGCCAAAGAAGTCATCAAAGACACTACTTCTCTGTTTGGGAGGACCCGGTACACGTAACACAAGGTCCAGCTTTCCGGAAGGTATCGTAATCTTTCCGGAGCGTTGCGGGTATAATACGGTTTGTCTTATCACAGCAGTGCCATAATTCTTACCTTTATAATTCTCCATTACCAACTGCTTGTTCTGTGGTAATTCCACTTCCTGTGCGAGGAATCCTTCAAATTCCGGGAATTTCGGTTGATCAATACCTGCAATATCTTTTCTTACATAAAGCTTGAATGTAACCAGAATACCTTCCTGTTCATAAACGTTTCTCTTAGAGACATCAATTGTCAAAAAGGCATCATCCTTACTGATACCTGTACCGGTTGAGCCTTCTTTTGCCGCTTCGTCCGCTTTATCAGGGGGAAGCACTTTTATAGCTAACGCATTGGACGTGTAGTTGGCGCCTTTTACCTTGATCGTAGCCGGTGCAATGTTGAAAGTACCTTCTTTCTTTGGCTGGAGAATATAAGTAAACGTCAAAGACGTCTCCGTAGTCATTTTTCCATTGACGATCTGGGTACTCATACTGGTCGAAGTAGACGGCCCTATCAACACATCGAAATCAGGTATCTCCGGCACACGCAAATCTTTACCCTCTGCATTTACCGTGTACGATAATCTGAAAGTCTCTCCCATAACGACAGCTTCCGGAGCAGAAGCCTTGAACGTCACATCAGCCGCTCTGACCACCACTCCGAAAGTTGCAAAGAGAACAAATAAGAAAACTAATTTCCTCATTCTTTAATTCTTATTTTTTTAATTCTTACTTCTTTATTTCCCGATTACCACTCTTTATCCGTCCGACGGCGTTGCTGTTGTTGAGCCTGCGCCTTCTTCACCTTTTCCTGAGTGTCTTTTTCATCCTGCAGGAAAGCATCCAACATCTGTTGAGCATTGTCTTTACTCATCTGCTCATTCTGCTGTTGCTGTTCTTGTGTCTTATCCTGCTTCTTATCATCTTGTTGTTGCTGCTGATCTTGATTCTGCTGCTGTTGATCTTGTTTATCCTGATCTTCCTTCTTGTCTTCGTTCTGATCCTGATTTTGATCTTCATTCTGCTGATTCTGCTGATCTTGCAACAATTTTTGTGCCAAAGCTAAATTATAACGTGTTTCGTCATCTTTCGGATTCAAACGCAGGGATTGTTTGTAAGCTTCTACGCTTTTGGCATATTCTTTATTTTGCATGCCAATATTTCCGACATTATGAAAGATTTCCGCTAAACGGGCTTTTCCTTCCGGAGTCTCCACCATCTTCTCTGCCTGACCGGCTATCAATTGGTATTGTTCTGCTGCTTCCGGGAACTTTTTCTGTTTGTAAAGGGCATTTCCCAAGTTATATGTTCCTTCGGATGAGCGTGGGTTTACTTCCAGACTTTTCCGGTAAGCGATTTCCGCTTCGGTAAACTTTTCATTCTGGTAAAGGTTATTCCCTTCGCGGATGTTCTTACGTTCAGCCTTCTGGGCGAAAACAGAGCCTGAACAGAACAATAATATCAAAGAGAATAATTTTACTTTTCTGAATATACGGTTCTTCCGGTCTAATGTCATGAAATCTACCAAAAGCAGAATCAATGCAATCCAGGCAAATGTCTGGAAACGTTCATCATATTCCGAATAAACTTTACTGTCCAGTTCTGATTTATTCATCTTTTCAATCTCCTTTTGAAGCGCACGAAGCGCAGAATTAGTATTGTCGGCACGAACATACGTCCCATGACCTGCAGCTGCAATCTCCTGGCACATTTCTTCGTTCAGTTTTGTAATAACGACATTTCCTTCCTTATCTTTCATGTAATTATTACTTCCGCCTATAGGAATCGGAGTACCTTTCGGATCACCCATACCGACAATATTCACATGAATACCTTTATCTGCAGCAGCGGCAGCGGCTTTTACCGCATCGTCTTCATGGTTCTCACCATCCGTAATCAGGATAATGGCCTTATCCGACGTTTCGCTCGGTGTAAAAGAACGGACTGCCAAGTTGATGGCAGCACCGATAGCCGTACCTTGCGTTGAAACCATCGAAGGGTTGATAGACGAAAGGAACATTTTGGCCGAAACATAATCGGAAGTGATGGGAAGCTGCGTAAACGCATCCCCTGCAAAAACAATCAGTCCGACTTTATCATTCGAGAAACCGTCTGTCAACTTGGATAGCATCTGCTTGGCCTTATCCAAACGGTTGGGCGATACGTCTTCTGCCAACATCGAATTGGAGACGTCCAGACAAACCATGATCTCCACGCCCTGGCGTTTCACTGTTTCCAGTTTAGAACCGAACTGTGGCCCGGCAATGACAATGATAACCATCGCAATGGCTCCGAACAACAGCCAAAACTTCAGATGCTGACGCTTTGGAGAAACCTCCGGCATCAACTCTGCCAACAATTCGGGATTACCATATTTCTTGATTGCCTTTTTCTTCAGGATGATTGCATACACATAGAATGCAATCAGTACGGGAAGCAAAAAGAGCAAGTATAAAAAGTCCGGATGTGCAAAACGAAACATAAGCCTTTTTTATTTACGGTATATTTCTTAACAATGTATTTCTCAATAATATCTCAACCAGCAACAGTGAGAAAAGCAGGAGCGCCCAATTCTTGTACTCTTCCTGTTTTTTACTATATTCCTGCACGCTGATCTTTGTCTTCTCCATCTTATCGATTTCCGAATAGATCTCCTTCAGGCTGGCATTATCCGTCGCACGGAAATATTGTCCACCGGTTGTAGCGGCAATCTGCTTCAAGGTCGGTTCGTCTATCTCTACGTCGACATCCACATACTTAACACCGAATGCAGTCTGCCACGGATAAGGAGCTTTTCCTTGCGTACCGACACCGATTGTATAAACACGGACACCGAATGTCTTGGCTATTTCTGCTGCCGTTACTGGAGCGATCTCACCTTGATTATTCACACCGTCCGTCAGCAGGATGATCACTTTTGATTTAGCCTGGCTGTCCTTAATACGGCTGACCGCATTTGCCAACCCCAGACCGATTGCGGTCCCATCTTGAATAATACCAGGCTGGACATCTTTAAACAGATTCAATAATACGGTATGGTCTGTCGTCAGCGGGCATTGCGTAAAACTTTCTGCTGCGAATACGACTAAACCGATATTATCGTTCGGGCGGCCATTGATAAAGGATGCGGCCACGTCTTTGGATGCTTCCAGACGGTCCGGCTTCAGATCCTGCGCCCTCATACTGCCCGAAATATCCATTGCCAACATAATATCAATACCCTCTGTTGAAGAGTTCTGCCAGCTATTCGTAGACTGCGGACGTGCCAGTATCACGATCAGGACAGCTATTGCCGCCATCCGTAACACGAACGGGACATGCCGGAGCCAGACTTTCCAAGTGCTTGCTCCCGGCGCATCGAAGACTTCCGTAGACGACACCTGCAAACTTGCCTGGTTTTTGCTCAGTTTGTAGATATACCATCCGATCATCGGGATCAGCAATAATAACAAATACAGATATGTAGGATTTGCAAATACCATCTTATTCTTTACTTATATTTGAATCATTCTTTTCTACAGGCTTTCCTTCGCCTTCCGCGTTCTCTCCTTCACCGGGTGCGGGAATCTCCTCTATCTTCGTCTGATTAATGAACAGATAAGCATTCATCAAACTCAAATCGTTTTCATCCGGCAGCGGATTCATCTTTGCAAATTTCACAAAATCAGACAACTGCATAATCTGCTTCAAGCTTTCATATACAGAGTTAGCCTCATGCTGTTTACGGATGATATCGAGTATCTCGCCGGAAGTCATTTCCATTGCATTAATACCGAAACGATCTACGATATAACGACGCAACGTATCCGTAATCAATGTATAGTACTCTTTACTACGACCCTGCTGCCAAAGTTTCTGCTGCTTGATCTCATCAAGTTCCTTTATGGCCTGTTCATGAGGCGGAAGCTTCGGTTCCGGCTTCTTAAACGGAATAATCGGCTTCTTGTTACGTATACGCTGTATGATATAGCCGATCACGCAGATCAGGAACAGTGTCAGCAATATGCCGAATATCCAGGGATAATAATCAGCCAGCACAAAAGGCGGTTTCCAGACCTCTTTGATATCATAAAACTCTTCCGGTTTGTCGGTATTGACAGGAATAGTCGAAACCTTCAACGCAACTTGGTTGGAATAAACAGTATCGGCGCCATCGATCACCATAAACGGAGGCAACAGATAGAGGGAAGAATCAAAAGAGGTAACCAGCAAATCCTGCTCGATCAATAAACGATCGTTATCGATCAAGGTAGAATCCGCTTTTGAGACACCTAACACCTCTACCCCGGCCATCAATGTATCTTGCGGAATAACCAGCTGAACGGCCTTATCTTTGTCTGCTGTTACCGTTAGATGTAAAACAGTCTGTTCACCGATCAGTATGGCGGCAGAGTCGACTTTCACGTCTACCAGTGTCTGCTGTGCATACGCCTTCCCTCCGGACAAAAACGTGCCGAATAGGGATAGTAACAGAATGCTTTTCTTTATTAATTTCATTTGCTTGCTTTAATTACGTTTATCAAAAAGAGCAATTAATGCTTTCACATAATCATCTTCGGTACGGATAGAGACTGAATCGACCCGGCACTTCTTGAACGAATCGCTCATCGCGGCCTGCCGACGGTCCCACCATTCCTTGTAGGCCGTACGCACATGGGCGGAAGAGCTGTCTATCCAGCGTTCCCGTCCGGTTTCGGCATCCTTGATCTTCATCAGGCCGACAGAAGGAAGTTCCGTCTCGCGGCGATCGTACACCTGAATGGCAACGACATCATGCTTACGGTTGGCGATCGTCAATGCATCCTTGAACCCGTCCTTATCGATAAAGTCGGAAATCAGGAAAGCCGTACATCGTTTCTTAATCGCGTTGGTCAGATATTTAAGTGCCTGTGCAATATTGGTCTGCTTCTCTTCCGGCTGGAAGTCGATCAGTTCGCGAATGATATACAAGATATGTTTCTTTCCCTTCTGGGGAGGAATAAACTTTTCTATCTTGTCGGAGAAAAACACCACACCGATTTTATCGTTGTTCTGAATAGCCGAGAAGGCAAGCGTAGCGGCAATCTCCGTAATGATCTCTTTCTTCATTACATTCACGGAACCAAAATCCCTACTTCCCGATACGTCAATCAGCAACATCACCGTCAGCTCACGCTCTTCTTCGAACACCTTTACATAAGGCCGGACATAGCGGGCTGTTACATTCCAGTCGATATCGCGGATATCGTCTCCGTATTGGTACTCGCGCACTTCGCTGAACGCCATACCGCGACCTTTGAACGCAGAATGGTACTGCCCGGCAAAAATATTGCGGGACAGGCCACGAGTCTTTATCTCAATCCGTCGAACTTTCTTTAATAGTTCACTTGTTTCCATCTTGATAATTGAAAATTGATAATTGAAAGTTGAAAATTTCAAACTAACGGAGAATCATATTAATTAAAGCGTTTATCCCTTTTATTTTCAATTCTCCATTTTCCATTTTCAATTATTAAGGTACTTCAACCTTGTTCAGAATTTCACTGATCACCTCTTCCGATGTCAGGTTGTTTGCTTCTGCCTCGTAGCTCAGGCCGATACGGTGGCGCATAACGTCGTGGCATACGGCACGGATATCTTCAGGAATCACGTAGCCTCTGCGTTTGATGAACGCGTATGCACGGGCTGCCAAAGCCAGGTTAATGGAGGCACGTGGAGAAGCACCGAACGAGATCATATTAGCCAAGTTTGCCAGACCGTGTTCCTGCGGGAAACGGGTTGCAAAGACGATGTCTACGATATAACGCTCGATCTTTTCATCCAGATAAACTTCGCGGACAACCTTGCGGGCTTCCAGAATTTCCTCTTTGCTCAGGATCGGTTTGATGTCCGGTTTCACTCCTGAGATATTCTGACGGATGATCAGTTTTTCTTCTTCTTTCTTCGGATAGTTGATGATGACCTTCAACATGAAACGGTCTACCTGTGCTTCAGGCAGCGGGTAAGTACCTTCCTGCTCGATCGGGTTCTGTGTAGCCATTACCAGGAACGGTTCCGGCAGCTTGTAAGTATTTTCACTGATTGTTACCTGGCGTTCCTGCATCGCTTCCAAAAGTGCACTCTGAACCTTCGCCGGTGCACGGTTGATTTCATCCGCCAATACAAAATTAGCGAAGACAGGTCCTTGTTTAACCATAAATTCTTCGCTTTTCTGACTATAAATCATAGTACCGATAACGTCGGCCGGCAGCAAGTCCGGCGTGAACTGGATACGGCTGTATTTCGCATCGATCAATGACGCCAGTGTTTTAATGGCCAAAGTCTTTGCCAACCCAGGCACACCTTCCAGCAGGATATGACCATCTGAAAGCAGACCGATCAATAACGATTCCACCAAATGTTTCTGTCCAACAATTACCTGGTCCATACCCATCGTAATCATGTTCACAAACGAACTTTTACTTTCAATCCGCTCGTTCAACTCACGAATGTCTACTGTCTGACTCATAGATTTTCTTCAATTATATTGTTACTATTTTTACTTGCTTTTTTTGAGATGCACAAAATTAGAAATGTTAAATTCGTATTCTACACTTTCGCAGTTAAATAATACTAACCTGCTCGGAAGTATTTTGTTTTATTTTACTTAAACGGGAGCGTTTTTATTACAGTTGGCCACTCAGAATCTCGGTCTGGCGGGCTGCAGCTTTCTCCACGGAAGCACGGTCGCGGCGATTAATACCATACAGCTCAGGAGCAGGCACTTCGATAACAGTGCCGATAGGTATATTGTTCGGATCTTTTATAATAGCTTTATTGTGTTCATACAGATATACCCAGAAAATCTTGCTACCGTAATAATCCAACGAAATAAGAGTCAGGCGGCTACCCGGTTCTATTTTGACACGGGCGATTACTTTTGGAGAAGTGGTTTCCGGCTTTGCTTCGGTCGTTTGAGTCGTGACTTGAGTCGTATCTTGTCGCACAGAATCCACTTGGGCAACTCCCATGCGCTTTTTAACCTCTTCCGGTTTGAGCATCCATGATTTGTCTTCTTTTGAAGAGGTTGTATCTTCCTTTAAAACGGAAGTTTCTTTTTCCTCTTCGAAGAAATGGCTGCGGTTCAGATAAAGACACACATTAAAGGCAATCAAAAAGAGCACGAATACGCAAATTGCCATGTTCCGCTTTGTACGGGACTTGCCCGTTCCCGCGCCTGACGCGGGATCGCAAAGTGGCTGCCTGTCTTCCGCCTCGACAGGATCAGGAGCTACATTATTATCTGTATTATCAAGAACGATATCGTCTGTTTCCTCGCGATCCCGCATCGAGTGCGGGGATGGGACAGCTGGTTCATCAGGAGAGCTATCAGGCTGCTCGACAGGGGCAGGATCTTCCTGTGTGGCATCTTCAACCTGTGGCAAACGCTTTTCTTCCGGCATCACCTCTTCTACCGATTCGTCTTCCGTCTCCTTTTCTTCCGACTCGTCAGCACTCACGTCCATATCGGTAAAATCGACGTTCTCACCTAATTCGGTTGTCTCAAAAAAAGAAAAAGGCTTGTTGACAAGTTCCCGCAAATCTTTATCGGGGAGGAAAGAAAACTTATAATGTTCCGGAATAACGAAACGTTCACCCGTATTTACATGGATACTTTCACGCTTCTCCACAGGAATGATTTTGAATGTACCGAGCCCCTTCACCTTCACAAGCTTATCGGCATAGACACCATCCGAAACAACCGCTATAAATTCTCTCAGAAAACGTTCGGTGCTGTTCTTGTCTTTCCCTGAATATTCGGCTAACAAACCAGCCAAATCCTGTATGGTCAGCCGGTTATTCATGTTCGCTTAATTCTTTAAGTTTATTCTTCACGGTGGTTCCCGGCTTGAATACCGGAACGAGTTTTGGAGGCACCAGATAACGCTTTCCGTTCGAAGGATTGACAGAGATACGCTCCGCCTTCTTTTTCACTTCAAACAGGCCGAACCCTTGCAGGTAAACGATGTCGTTATCTACTAAACGGGAACTGACCACAGAACTTAAAACAGAAAGTGTATCGGTAACTTCCTGTGCAGTCCATCCCAAACGAGAGGCAAGTTCGGTAATCAGTTCCTTATTCTTCATATCCGCATCCATTAATAGATTATGCAGCTATATTAGTTATTTTTTCGTAAACTGGCAAACTTCTTTGCAGTTTTTATATCATATTAAAGCACTTTTCCGTACAAATCAAAGGCTTGAGCGTCTTCTATTTGTACGTTATAGAACTGTCCGGGAGTCAGTACCTTTTCTTTGGTAATAAGAATCTCCGGATCGACTTCCGGCGAATCGAATTCCGTACGGCCTACATAAAAGTCATCCTCTTCACGGTCGATTATCACTTTAAACTCTTTTCCGATCTTGGATGCATTTATATCTGCCGAAATACCTTCCTGGATACGCATCAAATAATCCAGACGATCTTGCTTTACACCCGGATCGATGTCATCGGTATAATGTTTAAAGGAATAGGTTCCTTCTTCGTGGCTATAAGCAAAAGCTCCCATACGTTCGAAGCGGACATCCTTCACAAAGGCTACCAGCTCTTCAAAATCCTCCTCCGTTTCGCCCGGATGGCCCACCATCAAAGTCGTCCGCAAATGGATACCAGGAACTTCCTCACGCATCCGCCGTATCAACGCATAGGTTTCTTCTTTCGTGATGTTCCGTCGCATCTTTGCAAGCATCGGATCGCTGATATGCTGTAAAGCGATGTCCATATATTTGCAGACATTATCGCGTTCGCGCATAACCGGCAGTAAGTCGTATGGGAAATGGGAAGGATAGCCGTAATGCAGGCGAATCCATTCCACACCCGGAATATCGGAGATACGTTCTATCAGTTCCGGCAACGCATAGCGTTTATACAGGTCAAGACCATAATAAGTCAGGTCCTGCGCGATCACCTGGAACTCTTTCACCCCCTGCTCCACCAACAGGCGGACTTCCCGCTCGATCTCTTCCATCGGAACGGACAGATAATGCCCTGTACTGATCGGAATGGCACAATAGGAACAAGTGCGGTTACACCCTTCCGCAATCTTCAGATAGGCATAATGCCGGGGAGTTGTCAGCACACGGTCGGAAGCCAATTCACGATGATAGGATTTGCCTAAATCGTTCAACAGTTCCTTCCAGTTAAACTTCCCATAAAAATGATCGACCTCCGGCAATTCGTTTTCCAGGTCTTTCAGGAAGCGTTCGGACAGGCACCCCATTACGAACAGTTTACCGATCTTTCCTTTCTTCTTCGCTTCACCCAAGTCAAGGATCATATTGATCGACTCTTCTTGTGCATCACCGATAAAGCCGCAAGTGTTTACGACTACGATTTCACCGTTAATTTTATGTGGATCGTGTTCGACGGCATAACCGTTTGCCACGAATTGGCGCATAAGTTGTTCTGAATCCACCAGGTTTTTCGAACAACCTAATGTTATAATATCGACTTTATTTTTCCGCATATTTATTCTCCGAAGAGGGAGTTCACAAATTCTTTTCTGTTGAATACCTGCAAGTCTTCCATGCCTTCACCCAAACCGATATATTTAACCGGAATGCGGAAATGGTCTGAAATACCGATCACGACACCGCCTTTGGCAGTCCCGTCCAGCTTGGTAACAGCTAAAGCATTCACTTCAGTTGCCGCTGTAAACTGCTTGGCCTGCTCAAACGCATTCTGTCCGGTAGAACCGTCCAACACCAACAATACTTCATGGGGAGCATCCGGAATCACTTTCTTCATCACGTTTTTGATCTTGGTCAGCTCGTTCATCAGGTTGATCTTGTTATGCAAACGGCCAGCCGTGTCGATAATAACAACATCGGCACCATTCGCCTTCGCAGAACTCAATGTGTCGAAAGCCACAGAAGCCGGGTCCGATCCCATTTTCTGTTTCACGATAGGCACTCCTACCCGTTCGCTCCAAATCACCAATTGCTCGACGGCTGCCGCACGGAATGTATCGGCCGCTCCGAGGTAAACATTCTTTCCGGCTTTCTTGAACTGATAAGCTAACTTGCCGATCGTAGTGGTCTTGCCCACGCCATTTACACCAACAACCATGATAACATACGGCTTTTTATCTTCCGGAACCGTAAACGACTCCAAGTCTTCCGTATGGTTTTCAGTCAGCAGGGCGGCAATTTCTTCACGCAGGATAGCAGTCAGCTCGGCAGTTGTTACATACTTATCTCTCGACACACGGTCTTCGATACGGGAAATGATTTTCAGTGTAGTATCTACGCCGACATCGGACGTGATCAAAACCTCTTCCAGATTGTCCAGCACTTCGTCATCCACCTTGCTCTTACCGGCGATGGCTCTGGTAATCTTGGAAAATACATTTTCTTTTGTCTTTGATAACCCTTTATCCAGAGTCTCTTTTTTTTCCTTACTGAAAAAGTTAAAAATGCCCATATCTTACTGCTTAATTTATTCCTATTAGAAACGAGTGCGCTAAATTACTAAATAATTGATAATTGACAATAGACAATCGACAAATCCTTAGCTCATCCGGTTTTTGTAATCTTCGTAACCGAACCGGCGATACATCACAAGCGCATCATCCTTGCTCCACAAAGCTAAGGACGGATGCGGGATTCCATTGAACATCGACGTTTTGACAACCGTATAGTGAATCATGTCCTCAAATATCAAACGGTCGCCCACTTTCAACGGCTGGTCAAACGACCAGTCTCCCATATAATCACCACTCAGACAACTGTTTCCTCCGATACGATAGGTCGGTTTCCCTTCTACCGGCTCACTGGCTCCGCGAATGGCAGGCTTATAAGGCATTTCCAGGCAATCCGGCATATGACAGGTGAACGAGGCATCAATAATAGCCGTTTTAATGCCGTGATTCTCAACAATATCCACAACAGTCGTCAACAGAAAACCAGTCTGCCAGGCAAATGCGCTTCCCGGTTCCATTATAATCTCAAGGTTCGGATACCGGGCTTTAAACGACTGTAGAAGAGCGATCAGATGCTCCGTATCATAATCTTTCCGCGTCATCAAGTGCCCGCCGCCCATATTCAACCATTTGATATGTGACAGGAAACGACCGAAACGATTTTCCACCTCTCCTAATGTTTTTTCCAAATCATAAGAAGACGATTCGCACAAGGTATGAAAATGCAACCCTTCGATTCCTTCCGGCAACTTGTCGCCCAGCAGATCACTGATTACACCCATCCGCGAACCCGGTGCACAGGGATTATACAAATCCGTTTCCACTTTCGAATACTCGGGATTAATCCGCAAACCGCACGACACCCGGTTTCCGTCAGCCTGCACCATCGGATAAAACCGCTGGAACTGCGAAAGCGAATTAAATGTCACATGGCTACTGTATTTCAGGATTGTAGGGAAATCCGCTTCCGTATAAGCCGGCGAATAGGTATGCGCCCGACTGCCCATTTCTTCAAATGCCAATTGAGCCTCATAGATTGAACTGGCCGTTGAATATGGAATATATTCACGCACAATCGGGAATGCCTTCCACATCGCAAATGCCTTAAAAGCTAAAATTATATTTACACCAGCCCGCTCCTTCACGCCTTTTATAAGCGATAAATTACGGCGAAGCAATTCTTCTTCCATCACATAACATGGGGATGGTATCACATTGAAATCTATCATCCGATACGTTTTTTGTCCGAAGTGCAAAGATACGTAAAAGCAGAGATTATACCAATACTTTGATCTGCAGAAAATCTATTAATGACGCCCTCATAAATGTTTTCGAGGATGTCATTAATATTTTCGACGTTCTCATTAATATTTCCGACACCCTCAAAAACAACCTTCCCACAGATCGAATATAAAAATATAGAGACAAAAGTCCAGAAAGTCCTATATAGAAAATGAACAAACGGAAGGATAATTCGATCTGTTAACAATAATTACGACTCAAAGCAGCGCTCATCTACTTAGATTTAGTAGATTTGCGAAAACATAGTAGTTTGTTATTTAAATAATAAAACAATGGAAAGACTGACATCACAAGAAGAAGACATTATGTTGTATATATGGAAACTGGGCCCCTGTTTCATCCGTGACATACTGAATGAAATGCCTGAGCCGCGCCCTCCATATACCAGCGTAGCATCGGTTGTACGCAATCTGGAAAAGAAAAAATATGTCACTCCGAAGAAGTTCGGAACGATCACCCAATTTTTTCCCCGGGTGAAAGAGACTGACTACAAGCGAACTTTCATGTCAAATGTTGTCCGCAACTATTTTACAGGTTCTTACAAAGAAATGGTTTCTTTCTTTGTCCGCGACCGCAAACTGTCTAAAAGCGACTTGCAGGAGCTAATGGATCAGATTGAGAAAGAAGAATAACCAACACAAAAGAAATCAGTATGATAACTCCGGTACTCATTTATTTTCTGAAAGTAAACCTGGCATTGGCACTCTTATATGTCTGCTATCGCCTCCTGTTCCGTGAAGACACGTTCTTCAGGTTGCGCAGAGGTGTTTTATTGTCGATTTACTTGATTGCATTCCTGTATCCTCTACCGGATTTAAGCGGCTGGTTGGCTGGTCAGACAAGCGTGGCGGATATAGTCAGTTACTATTCTGTTTTGCTGCCAAAAGAGACCGTTACAATGCCTAATCACGAAATCACCTCTACCACAGGTTGGAAAGAGACTGGGCTTACAGTTATGCAATTAATCTGGCTGGCAGGAGCAAGTATCTTACTATTCAGATGTTTGGCAGAGCTATTCACGGTTTGCCTTCTGGTACACGAACGCACACACGTCCGTCAATGGCATTCAGCCGACATACTTCTGAGTGAAATCGTCTGCATTATTTGCTGGATCAATCCGTTTGCCTGGTGGTTAAAGAAAGAGATCAGCATAAATCATGAATTTATTGCAGATGAACAGGTTATGCTTTCCGGTTTTAACAAAAAAGAATACCAATACCACCTGATCGGAATGGAACAACCCAATATGGCAATAGCGAATTTATATAATAATTTCAGTGTCTTACCACTAAAAAAGAGAATTACGATGTTAAACAAAAAAAGAACAAACAGTGTCAGAAAAGTAAAGTATCTGGCACTGATCCCGATGGCCGCAGGCTTGTTGTTGCTCAATAATATTGATGCAATGGCGCGAGTATTAAATGAAAAGGTAACAGATGTTATCCAGTTGCCGGCTCTTGAAACAGTTGTTTCCGAAACGGAAATTGCCGATCCGCTTCCTCCCGGCAAGGATAAGATTTACGATTTGGATAAATGTGATATTAAACCGGAATTCCCAGGCGGAGAAGGAGCTTTATTGCAATTTCTTGCTAAAAGTATAAAATATCCGGTAGAAGCTCAAAGATTAGGAAAGCAAGGCATAGTCAATATCTCATTTGTTATTGAAAAAGACGGAATGATTACAAATGCTAAAATAGTACAACCTTTATATCCTTCATTGGATAAGGAAGCCTTACGAGTAATAAATTCCATGCCGAAATGGACTCCGGGAAAGCTGAAAGACGGAACGGTTGTCCGCGTACAATATACTGTCCCATTAACCTATAGATTACAATAATTTAAAGTATTTCCCTTTTTGAGTCGGACACAAAAAAGGCACGCAATCTTCAAAATGCTGCCAGGCGAAAACGAAGATTACATGCCCCACACTCCTCTCAAAAAGGGAGATAATGCCTCAAAGATAGGAGATTCATTCCAGAATATCAATCGATTTACCTGAATTTATTCGACTATAGCCAAGCGGGCAAACTTCAAAAGCAGTTGCTTTTGTCCGAAATGGGTAAATGCAACAGTAGCTTTAGCATTGCCTCCATCCCCTTCTATTGCAGTGACTTCGCCTTCACCGAAGCGATCATGCCGGACTTTGGCTCCCACATACAAACCCGAAAGATCGGAAGCCGGAGCCGAGGAAGGAGAAGCAGCCGCTGTTTCCACCTTTGTCAGACGCGATTGCCGTTGTACGGCTTGGGCAACCGGAGAAACATACGTTTCCCTTTCCACGGCCTTCGGTTGTTGGAAAGGAGAAACAAAAGCAGACGGACGCTCAAAACGTTCACGTGAAGCGGCCGATGAATCTATCGCAACGGTATTTTCCGGCATATGCAAATATTTAGTATCGATATCCCGTAAAAAACGGCTGGGCGAACACATCGCACTTTGTCCGTTCCGGTAACGGCTCTTGGCATAGGTCAACATGCAGTTCTCTTCCGCACGGGTGATAGCGACATAAAAGAGACGGCGTTCTTCTTCAACCGCCCTCGGATTATCCTTCGACATTGACGACGGGAACAAGTCTTCTTCCAAGCCGACAACAAAAACATTCTTGAACTCCAACCCTTTGGCGGCATGAACCGTCATCATCGTCACTTTGTTAGCCTGCTCGTCCTTATCGTTATCCTGATCCGTCAACAAAGATACTTCAGACAAAAAATCGGCCAGCGAAATATGTTCCGCCCCTTCTTCACGCCTTATCTCGCAGAACTCGGCAATACCTTTCAACAACTCCTGCAAGTTCTCCTGTTTACTGATCCCTTCTACCGACCGGTCTTGAAACAAGGTACTTACAATACCGCTTTCTTTGACCACCGCAGAGGCTATTTCTTCTGCAGACAATTTATCGTTCCTTTCGATAAAACCAGCAATCATTTCCCGGAAATCCCCCAGTTTCTTTGCTGTTCCATTATTGATCTGCAAGGCATATCCGATCGGATCATTCAATATGGTCCACAGACTGACATTATGCTCCGTTGCAGCCGCCGTCAGCTTACCCAAAGTCGTCTCTCCTATCCCGCGTGCCGGATAGTTTATGACCCGTTTGAACGCCTCCTCATCGTGCGGGTTAATAATCAGACGCAGATAAGAAATGACGTCCTTCACCTCCTTACGCTGATAAAAAGACAGGCCACCGTATATCTTATAAGGGATTCCCCGCTTACGCAGCGCCTCTTCGAGGATACGCGACTGGGCGTTGGTACGATACAGGATGGCAAAATCAGCATAATCATAGTTCCGCATACGCATATCGTTGATTTTGCCGGCAACCGCATACCCTTCCTCATAATCGGAATAAGAGGCCAATACAGAGACTTTGTTACCTTCCTCCTTTTCCGAATAAACCGTTTTCTGAATCTGTTTCGTGTTCTTATGGATCAGGCTGTTTGCCGCATTTACAATATTCTGCGTAGAGCGGTAATTCCGTTCCAGCTTGAAGATGCGGCACCCCGGATACTGGTTCTTAAACTGCAGGATGTTATCGATATTCGCCCCGCGGAACGAATAGATACTCTGCGCATCATCCCCGACAACACAGATACGGCGGTGCGTCTCGCACAAACGCTGTACGATCAGATGCTGGGCAAAGTTCGTATCCTGATACTCGTCAACCAGTACGAAACGGAAAAAGTTCCTGTACTTCTCCAACACATCCGGATGGTCGCGAAACAGGATATTCGTCTGCAACAACAAATCGTCGAAATCCATCGCCCCGGCCTGCAGGCAGCGGTTCTGATACCGTTTGTATATTTCGCGCACCAGAGGGACTTTTGAATCCATGTCATGTTGCACCAATTCCTTATTCTGTTCATAAGCTTTCCAGGTGACAAGTGCATTTTTTGCATTCGAGATACGGCTTTGTATCATTCCCGGCCGATAGACCTTATCGTCGAGCTGCATTTCCTTCATGATGGAACGGAGCAGGCTTTTGGAATCGGTTGCATCGTAAATGGTAAAGTTGGACGGATAACCGATATGCTCCGCTTCATTCCTCAGAATACGGGAAAAAAGGGAATGGAACGTCCCCATCCACAACCGGCGTGCTGTCTGTTCGTCCGTCAGAGTGGCGATACGCTCTTTCATCTCGCGAGCCGCCTTATTGGTGAATGTAAGTGCCAGAATGCTCCAGGGCGGCAATCCCTGTTGCAGTAAATAGGCTATTTTATAAGTCAGCACGCGCGTTTTTCCCGACCCGGCTCCCGCGATCACAAGTGAAGGGCCTTCCGTATAGACAACCGCTTCGCGCTGACTTTCATTTAGTTGTTTCAGATATTCTTCCACGTGTCTTGCGTATTTAAAGACACAAAGGTACGATTTTTTATTTATCCTTTCCTGTCAGGTCATCATTCTCGATACTGCGTGCCGCCTTCCTGACTTTTTCTTTCAGATTGCCAAAACTATAGCTAAACGTGATACCGAATGTCCGGCCGAACTTCTTTGTCTTTTGGCGGGATTCAAAATCTGCAAAAGACTCTTTGCTTCTCGACACATGGTAAGATTCCGCAAAATCCTGTCCACGCAAGGCAATCGTCAGTTTGTCATTCAAAAACGTTTTCCCCAGATAACAGCTATAGAAATAATAGGTTTCCGGCACCCGTCCGATGCTGATTTCCGGACGCATAACACCGGACGAAAGGACAAACCGCCAGCCAGCCCCTAACTTCTGACTGAAATTAGCAAAGACAGATCCGCTGAAACCGGAGTTGCCGCCTTCCGGGAAATACGCCTCATACTTCTTTACAGGGTGATAATCGAGATATTGAAAGATTGCATTCAAAGAAACGGATGTTTTGGGAGTCGGGTTATATCCCATATATAGCGTAAGGGCGCCCGCATTGAATTTCGAAAGATTTGCATACGTCCTGTTCAACACGCCTTCTTCGTCGAGAAACTGATACGCGCTGATCGTACCGTTGCCTCGGGAATAGAGCACTGTTGCCTGCACATTCAGCTTCGACCCGAAATAGCTGTACGACAAGTTGACACGGTGGTTCTTTTCGGCAACCAGCTCCGGATTTCCATACCTGATACTGGTCCCGGATATCAGCACATAAGGATTCAGGTAACCGATTCCCGGACGCCGCAAACGGATATTATAGGCAAGGCGCAACTGTTGCCGGTCACTCAGTTTATATAAAGCAGACAGTGAAGGAACCCAATTTGTCGCCCGGTAATCGAAGTCCGTGCCGTTTCCCTGTTTATAATTTACATCCTGCCAGGAATGTTCCATTCTCAACCCGCTATTCATACTCCAATTACCGAAAGAAAATGTATAACCGGCATAAGCAGCCATAATATTCTGTATGTGCTCATATTCAATCTCCGGTTGAAAATCGGCAGGCTGCCAGCTCTCCGATTCCAGATTTCTCTTTTCGGACAAAGCCTCGCTCCTGTTGTTGCGGCGGATGTATTTCAGGCCGCCTTCCAGACGGTGCTTTTCACGGAAAGGATTTACATAATCTAATTGCAGCGTATGTTCCCGTCCATTGGCCTGGTTGACCTGCCGGTTGAAGGCGTTCAGGTATTGGAGAGAGGGAGAATCCCCTTTTTTATCCGTAATATCCAGATACTGTGTGACGTCATCCGGCATATAATCATACTGCCAGGAAGCAGTCAACATCTCCTCCTTATTCCGTTTGAAAAGATGCTGAAAGTCGACTTTAACCGAACTGCTTCCCCATTTCTCCCGTTCGTCCGAAGTCTGATTGTAAGCATAGACAGGATGGTTTCCGGAATCCTGCATATCATAGCCGCTATGGGAAGTTTCCTCATTACGTGCAATATTCAAAGAAGCCGAAACTGCTATCAGATTCAGCGTGTCTATCTCATAGCTGGCCTCCAGTCCACCGAAGTGCCCCGGAGTCTTATCTTTGGTTGACGATAAGACCTGCAGATAGGATTCTTCCGGCGTGTTAAGCTGGTGCCGTCTATAATCCGTCTCCATTTTCATCCGGTAGTCACTGAAAGAATAGTTGGCGGAAAGCGATAATTTCCCATATTTCATCGTACCATAGCCGCCAAACATCCGGACTTGGTTCATGACCAAAGCCTGCACACTGGCATTATAGCCCTCGAAATCCGAATTCTTTGTCACGATATTCAAAATGCCGCTTACCCCTTCGGCATCATACTTAGCGCCGGGATCGGTTATCACCTCAATCTTTTTTACCGTGCCGGCGGGAATACTGCGCAAGACTTCTTTCGGGTTGTTGGACAGGATATTCGAGGGCTTCCCATTCATATATATACGGAAACTGCCACTCCCGTTGACCTTCACATTGTCATCTCCGTCTACCGTCACCATCGGAACCTTCCGAAGCATCTCGAGAAGCGTATTCGTTTTGGAATCCGGGTCGTCGGCCACATTGTAGGAAGTCTTATCCACCTCCGCCTTTACCAGCGGTTTGGAAGCAACAATGCTGATCTCTGGAAGAGAATCGAGCAGCGACGGCTGGACACCCAATGAATCGGCAGCAAACTCCTTCAACTCATATTTCTTTTTCTCCTGTCCTGCCGTCCCTGCAACAAAAAGGCATGCAATAAATAAATACAATAATTTTTTCATCTGATCTTTTCACCTTTAAATAACAGAGGCAAAAGTAGACCTTCCGCCAAGCGACATCATAAATAAAAGCCGTACAACTGCCTGACATTTATCTGACAAATCCATGACATCCGGTCATTCAGCCTATTCCTGACGATTTTGAGGTTTCAGGGCATTACTTTCTATAATAAATCCTTACCTTCGAACGTTTGTTTTATCAAATGATGCAGACAGAAAGAACGATGAACACACGATTAACAGCTAATTTATCCTTATTATTCACATTCGTCATGCTGGCACTCTCGTTCAGCTTTGGCTTCCATAACTATACCCAAACGCAACGGGCGATCATCAGCGATCTGAACCAGGCGCTACAACAAACCATCATGCAAAAAAGCCATCTGTGGATGAGCCAAGACAGTCTCCGGACCTACTCGCACCTGTCTTCATTATTCGGGAATCCCGTCTCCATCGAGAGTTATAACCGTGATTTTGCGGAAGCACTCAGCTTCCCCGAACTGAAAAAGGAGAAAACAGGGCTGATTATCCAAGTCAAAAACCAAAAAGAAGCAGTTAACCCGCAACCTGTTACAGGAAAGGAACTGTCCGAGCACTATCTGGCAAGCGATACGGTCATCTGGCTATCGGCACAAGTTCCGGCCGAAGATTCCCTGCAAAATAACCTGGGTATCTCTTTTCAGGGCTATGCAAACTGTTCGCCTTTAGATACATTCGGCCTGATGAACAAAACATGGCCGGTTATTTTCCTGCTACTGGCCGTTGCTTTTGCAGTAACAGCCTTTTTCCAACTCCGTCACAAAGAAGAAAAAGAAACGACGGAGAAGGCCGACGAGCCTGAAATCTCATACGGAAACCTGACTTTATCCTGCAGCAAAAACTATTTCTATAAAGAGAACAAAGACAAACTGAAACTCACTCCCCAGCAATATTCATTAATGGAGATGTTCTATTTATCATCGACACACATCCTGGCTCGGACTGAGATATGTGAGACCTTATGGCCTGGGAAAATCAACGCCGACGAGACCTTAAACACCCTTATCCGCAGGCTCCGGCCCCTTATCGAAGAAAACACGAATCTGAAAATCACGACCGACCGGGGACGTGCTTATATATTGGAACTGCAAAGCGAAAAGCTATCTCAGCTTTAAGTTGAGTTACTTTTAGTAGGCATATGTGGTACGTCCAAGCATACTTTTCGTATATTTGTCGTATTTATTTGACATATATATGAAAAGACGATAAGCATTGAATCATGATTAATACATTAACATCGTTGCGATTTATATTCGCAATAATGGTTTTCGGAGCACACTGTTACATAATCAACGACTTTTTCAATACCCATTTCTTCAAAGAAGGATTTGTCGGTGTCAGTTTCTTTTTTGTATTAAGCGGTTTTATCATAGCATATAACTATCAAGAGAAACTACAAAAAAGCATTATAACGAAACGTTCTTTTTGGGTAGCACGCATAGCTCGCGTTTATCCCCTGCACTGGCTGACATTATTTATTGCCGCAGGTTTAGGTGGCTATGTCATAACATTCGGGATTGTGGACTGGCTCAAGCATTTTTTAGCTTCGCTCACATTAACAAATGCCTATATACCCAAAGCGGACTATTTTTTCTCGTTCAACAGTCCTTCGTGGAGTTTATGTTGCGAACAGCTTTTTTATATTTGCTTTCCATTTCTTATACCATTGACAAAAAATTACAAGCGCTTGCTTTATGTTTTTGGATTTATGGCCATCTTGATTTTTATAGGTATGTACTTTACACCGGAAGAGAATATAAAAGAATATTGGTATGTCAATCCGATAACCCGTTTTCCGGATTTCATTGTCGGCATATTGCTATTCCAATTATATGAACGGCTAAAAAATAAGGACATTACTTTTTTACAGGGAAGTCTATTTGAAATCACAACTGTAGCTGTATTCTCCGGCTTCTATTTCTATGCAGCCGAAATCCCCAAAGTATATCGCTATTCCTGCTACTATTGGTTACCTGTTGCAGCCATTTTACTAAGCTTCTCACTCCAAAAGGGAGTCGTTTCGCGTATTTTGTCTAATCGTGTTTTTATTATTGGAGGAGAAATCAGTTACAGTTTTTATCTGATACACCTTCTTGTACTACAGCTTTATGTAGAATGGCAAAAAAGCAGTACTACTCAGATCGCATGGTACATTTCGATTCCCGTTCTTTTCTGCACGGTTATTCTATTAAGCCTGCTTTCTTATTACTACTTTGAAAAGTCGGCGAATAAAAAAATTAAAACAATGCTAAATAAATAACTCATGGAACAACTGACAAACAAAAAAACTCGTATCGAAGTCGTGGATGCTTTACGCGGCTTTGCTGTAATGGCTATTATTCTGGTTCATAATTTGGAACATTTCATATTTCCGGTCTATCCGGCCAGTTCCCCTAACTGGCTTCATATCTTAGACCAAGGTGTTTTTAACGGAGTATTTACCCTTTTTGCCGGTAAAGCCTATGCCATTTTTGCCCTCCTGTTCGGATTTACATTCTACATTCAATGCAATAATCAAAAAAAACAGGGCAAGGATTTTGGTTATCGCTTTCTGTGGCGATTGGTCCTGTTGATTGGTTTTGCCACATTAAACGCAGCCTTTTTCCCGGCTGGAGACGTTTTGCTTCTGTTTGTAGTAGTCGGATTAGTATTGTTCCTTACTCGAAATTGGAGTGACAAATCTATTATCATAACGGCCATTATTTTCTTGCTACAACCGGTCGAATGGTATCACTATATTGCCAATCTGATAAATCCGGCACACCAGCTACCCGACCTTAAAGTAGGTGAAATGTATGCTGAAGTGGCGGAATACACCAAAAACGGAAGCTTTTGGGATTTCATTTCAGGCAATATCACGTTAGGACAAAAAGCCAGTTTCTTGTGGGCCGTAAATGCCGGACGTTTTTTCCAAACAGCCGGATTGTTCCTTTTAGGCTTCTACATCGGAAGAAAGCAACTTTTCGTAACCACAGAGAACAACCTTCGTTTTTGGGTAAAAACCCTGATAATATCTGCTATTGCATTTGCTCCCCTATACACATTAAAAGAGCTTATTATGGGGAACGACGCAATTGTACAGCAAACTGCAGGAACTGCATTTGACATGTGGCAAAAGTTAGCTTTCACATTGGTCCTGGTATCGTCTTTCATTCTACTTTACCAGAGCCGGAAATTCAGTCAGGCTGTTAATAATCTGCGTTTTTACGGAAAAATGAGTCTGACCAACTACATAACCCAATCCATCATTGGAGTAATCATTTACTTTCCCTTCGGTTTTTACCTTGCTCCTTATTGCGGATATACGGTTAGCTTACTAATTGGAATTTTCACATTCCTTTTGCAGATAAAATTCAGTAAATGGTGGTTAGGCAAATATAAACAAGGACCGTTGGAGTCTATTTGGCATAAATGGACTTGGATAGGTACAAATAAATAATATAAATGAAAAAGAGAGTATTAAGTCTATTATTGACAGCCAGTCTTGCCTTCCCGGCACTGGCACAAAAGGAGTATGTTCCCGTTCCGGAGAATGTACAGGCAAGAAAAGAGTTTCAGGATAATAAATTCGGTATTTTCCTCCACTACGGCATCTACAGCATGTTGGCGGACGGAGAATGGGCGATGCATAACAAGAATCTCAATTATAAGGAGTATGCCAAATTGGCGGGTGGCTTCTATCCGTCCAAATTCAATGCAGCCGAATGGGTTGCGGCAATCAAGGCATCCGGTGCCAAGTATATTTGTTTCACAACCCGCCATCACGACGGTTTCTCGATGTTCGACAGTAAATACACCGACTACAACGTTGTGAAAGCAACCCCTTTCAAACGGGATATTGTAAAAGAACTGGCGGATGAATGCCATAAACAAGGTATCAAAATCCATTTCTACTACTCCCATATCGACTGGTACCGGGATGACTATTACCCACTCGGACGAACCGGCCACGGAACAGGACGCACGACACACGGAGAGTGGAAAACCTATTACCAGTTTATGAATAACCAACTGACGGAACTGCTGACCAACTACGGTCCGGTAGGCGCCATCTGGTTTGACGGCTGGTGGGACCAGGACCAGAATCCGGGCTTCGACTGGCAATTGCCCGAGCAGTATGCCATGATACATAAACTGCAACCGGCCTGCCTGGTCGGGAACAACCATCACCAGACGCCTTTCCCCGGCGAAGACATACAGATATTCGAACGCGACTTGCCCGGAGAAAACAATGCCGGGCTCTCAGGGCAGGAAGTCAGCCCGCTCCCGCTGGAAACCTGCGAAACAATGAACGGTATGTGGGGATATAAGATCACCGACCAGGATTACAAATCGACAAAAACACTGATCCATTACCTGGTGAAAGCCGCCGGAATGAATGCAAACCTGCTGATGAACATCGGCCCGCAACCCAACGGGGAACTGCCTGCCATTTCTGTCGAACGCCTGAAAGAAATGGGAGAATGGATGAAGACATACAGCGAAACGATCTACGGCACTCGCGGCGGCATCGTTCCTCCTCATGACTGGGGCGTGACGACACAGAAAGGCAACAAACTATACGTCCACATCCTGAACCTGCAAGACAAAGGTCTTTTCCTGCCCATCACAGACCAAAAGATCAAGAAAGCAATCATGTTCACAGATAAGACCCCCGTCAAGTTTACGCAAGACAAGCAAGGTGTTGTCCTGAAACTGGCAGAAGTACCGACAGACATCGACTATGTGATAGAACTGGATCTGTAAAACAGGATATTCTTTTATTGATTATACGGTTTATAAGGCGAATACATCACATTCAGTGTCTTGGGCAGCCATACCCGGTAACGCTGTGTCTTGTCCCAAGTATTACCGGCTGATGCAAAATCGCAGAAATGAATCTGTTTGGGGGCGCGATCACCTTCAAGATCCGTCCCCAATACCATCGGAGCCGTAAAAGCCAACCAGGCAAAACCGGGTACAGCCACAGGAGTCAGCTCGACATACCCGTCTTTGCTGACGATAATAGACGTTTCATCTACAAAACCATCTCCGAAACGACTATCACGAGCCAGGACGACAGGGCCTCGGACAATTGCCTGCGCTTGATTTTTCTCTACCAGACGGGCACGCAGATCCAGCTCGATGCTTATCCGGTCACCCTTTTTCCATTTGCGGTTGAGAGGCAGGTAGGCCCCTTGCAAAACATCGCTTTCCGGCTGTCCATTCACAGAAACCGTTGCCATCTTACTCCATGCCGGAATACGCAAAGCAATCGTAAAAGCCGTTTCTTTAGCAGGATTGACTTCGATATCGATCCGGTCTGTTGCCGGGTAATCCGTGGTTTGCTTCAATTGAACCGGTTTCTTGCCGGGCAAAACCAGATCGGCTTCGGAAGGAGCATAAAAGTTGATATGTACACAATCGTCCTGAACCTGATAAGCAAATTGCGGAATCATAGCAAAGGCACGCGGTCCGTTCGCATTACAGCAATTAATATGCATGCCGCATTGTTCTTCCCCTTCATGGCGCCAACCTTCCAGCGGGCTATATTTCGCAATCTGAGAGGCATCCGCCTTCAACGACGCCATCAATGCATTATAAATAGCCGTCTCCATATAATCGGCATACAAAGAATTGCCCGTAACACCCAATAAACGGTTGCAAAGCTGCATCCAGGTGAAAGTCACACAAGTCTCCATCGTATGGTAAGTCGGCTGCGTCTGGCGTTCTTCTCCCCCATACCAGCATTCAAAGGCGCTACCCGACCCGGCGACATTAATCTCTTCCCTGATAATATGCCCGACTGTTTTTTCCACTACGGAAAGATAGAGCGGATTGCCTGTCACTTTGTATAGTTCCAGCAAACCTTCGTAGCAGGACATCATTTCATAAGCCTTTTGCCCGTTCTCACGCGAAAACCAGGTTTTAGGATGCGGGAAACGGTTTGCAACGGGAATATCGGCAATGGCTTTACTGATCAATTGCGGACCTCCGGCTGTTTCCCATTGTCCGACAATATATTTGGCAAAATCGAGATAGCGCGCTTCTTTTGTCCGGTTATACAAGTACATCACCGGTTCCAGGATGGAAGAACTCGGCATACCGACGTAATTTCCTGTCGAAACGATATCAACCTTACCGGGACCAACCTGTGTCATCAAATGGTCAACCACTTTACAGGCCGCATCCAATGCTTTCTTATCGCCCGAGAGATCATACCAGGCAATCAAACCTAAAGAGGTATATTTACGTCCCCATACATCCCATTGCTGCAACTGATATTCCGGCGCATAGTTACCGATATATCCGTTTGGCAACTGGGTTTCCATCAAAGATTCCGCAGCATTCTTTATGATCTGGTACAGTTCGGGATCCTGGTTATACCGGTAAGAAGCGATCGCCCCCTGTATCCATTTCCCCCAGAACTCGCTCTGCCAACGTGACTTTTCATCCTGGTGGCGGAAAGGTTCGACCAAATGATCCACATCCTGTGCTTTTACACGATGTGCGATACAATCATCTATACGGGTTCCGACATAACCGGATATTTTAACCTGTTTTACAGAAGAGTTATTGACGATTTGCGCCACACCTGTCATCGAACAGGAACAAGCCAACAGGATAGAAATACTTTTTACGCAGGACAAAATATTCATAATAAACGGATTTAAGAATTACGAAAGCAAAAATAAAAAGTAAGCGATAAAGACATAGTTACAAAATTGACAGAATACCTGCCATTTATGACAATTGATATTCAAGGCAGTCCTGTGACCGGTCAAGGATAGGAATTATAATGCTTCCAGGTGAAATCCCGTTTTCTGTTGCGTTTCTTATCCCGTTCACTTTTCCAGAAGACGTAACGCAGCATATCTTCCATTGAGAAATCGATGGTGAGGGTCGCTCCTACCGAGCCTCTTCGCTGTCCATCCTTCACTTCCGGCAAGAAAAGGTTCTGGGTACCTACTTTTCCATAAAGAGGCAGTTTTCCAACCCGAATCCGGTCACGTATGACCAGCGATTTAAGCGGTTTATATACAATTCCCCGGATATGCATACCAGCCGTATCAGCAGGATACAGCCAGAAAACAGCTGGAGAAATCGAATCCAACTCCAACGCCCGACAAAGGGTATCAGCTTTTATATATTCCGAAAAATCTTTCAAAACAGGCAGTTCCGAAGAAGCATATTCCGATGGCTGTCCCATATTGATCAACGTCCCCTCCTCGATCGCCTTCAGGTATTCCGGATTAATCCGTATCGTATCTTTACCCACCAACATCTCGGACACCCAGATCGAATCCTCCTGCAAAGAATTTTGAGCGAAAAGAACCACCGGATATAGAACAAGAAATAAAAGGATCAGCCAACATCTGCACATATCATCTTTATTTTTTATAAAGACAAAAAAAGAGTCGAATCACCCTATCGGGAAGTTCATTAAAATCCTTCAAGTATCTTAAAGAATCGATATCAGCCAGATTGCACGTTTATTTAACCTGGTATAATACACAGATTTTATTATCTTTGGAAGCAGAAAAGACTACACAATGTAATCTCTTACAATAAACATATATACATTATGAAAAAAGGCAAGATAAGCAAACTGATTTTCGGATGCATGGTATATGCATCAGTTCTTTCTTTTTCGGGACAAACAGGCACCGCACAGGATTTACCCCGCGCAGCAACCCCAAAGACAATGGTGAAGGCAATGGATAACTATCTGAAAGATGTGGAAAACTCCAAGCAGGACCTGCACAGCATCATGGTGCTCCAACACGGTAAAGTCATTGCCGCAAAATGGATGGGCGAAGGTGACGAAAACAAACCGCACGTATTAAACTCCGTCAGCAAAACATTTACAGCGACAGCCATCGGTTTTGCCGTCGCAGAAGGAAAACTGAAAGTGACGGATAAGGTCATTTCTTTCTTCCCCGATAAACTCCCGGCAGAAATCAGTCCGAATCTGAAAAACATGGAGATCCGCCACCTGCTGACCATGTCATGCGGGCACGATGCCGATCCGACCGGCTTGGTCCGCAAGCAAGAAGGGACAGACTGGGTTCAAGGCTTTCTGGCCATACCTGTCGTACATGAACCCGGTACATTTTTTGTATATAACAGCCTCGGAACCTATATGCTTTCCGCCATCATCCAGAAAGTGACCGGACAGAAAGTGATCGACTACCTCACTCCCCGCCTTTTCCAGCCATTGGGAATCACGGGCGCTTCCTGGACTGAAAGCCCGCAGGGTATCAATTGCGGCGGCTGGGGATTGTATCTTAAAACCGAAGACCTGGCAAAGATGGGGCAACTCTTCCTGCAAAAAGGAAAATGGAACAGCAAGCAACTTTTACCGGAATCCTGGATCGAAGAGGCCACAACATCCAAAATAGCCTCCTTACCTTCCGGAATGCGCCCTGAAAACCTGACAATGAAGCCCCAGGACAGCGATTGGTTACAAGGATACGGCTACCAGATGTGGCGTTGCCGGCATAACGGGTTCCGGGCAGACGGCGCAGCAGGCCAATACATTATCGTATTACCCGAAAAGGATGCTGTCATCGTAACAACAGCCAACATTAACGACATGCAAGCGGAAATCAATCTGATCTGGAAACATATATTGCCGGCATTATAAATAAATAAATAACGGATAAACTCCGGTCCTCTATTGCATGTTACGGCTGTATTCTATTCATGTCACAGTTGTCTTCCTTGTATGTTACATTTGGATTTCTTGTGTTTCATAGCTGTGACATGAATAGCGGGCGGATATGGAAGGGGCACACATTCCGCATCATTCACTCTATCTGCCGGGTTGTTCCTTCCTTTACGGTTATAACCCTACTTATTCCGGTTTATTCTGATACCAACGCTGGAAAACGGTCCGGATCTCCGGCAAGTTCTTTTTATAACTATCCAAAGACCATTCGCTGCCAAAATCCTGCATATAGTTGTTCAAAGGAGCAAGTCCAATCTCTTTGCGCAATTCGTCGACTTTATCCGGATTCTCCAAAGGGACGATAAAGACTTTGTTGTTTGAAGTAATTGTCTGCGTACCATACACCTGGGGTTTACCTTGATTCATAAGAATGCGGTCTGTCAGGAATGCATAATGCCATCCTTTTGCATTTCCTTGTTTCACGGCCTCCCTCAAAAGGGGCAGATATTTGGTTTGCACCGTCAATTCATTAATATGTTGGATACAGAGGAAAAGAGTCTCGTTGGCATCCTCTCCTATGTCATCAATCCCCAACCAGCCGTAAGCATCAATGATCTGCTGTACACGCTGGCCGTTCTTTAAATCGATCTCACGCATAATCTTTCTTATATCCAACGTACGCTTGTCTTCCCTTCCATACTTTTTCATTGCATCCATCAAAAGAATACGAATACTCTGATCCTTACTCCGGATATCATTCAGTTCATTCCGTATCTCGTATATTTCAGGGTCCATATCCTTCTCGATTGCATCGAGAAGTTTGACATAGGTCGCATTGAAAGCGGCAGTATCATGTGAGGCAAGATAAGAATAACAATTATCTTTCAGTTCCGATAAACTTTGCGCTTCAGCTGTTATAGCTGTGCCGGTAATGGCGATGATCAAACATATTATTTTCTTTCTCATGGTTGTTTCTTGTAATATCTTTTTGAGTAACAAATATATGAAATATTTTTCCAGAGAATATGGGCAAGTGATTACATTATTCCTATATTTACAAAATCAATACTTGGAAAACATGGATGAATATATTGGAGCAGTCATAAAAGTCGGTGGAATCCTGATCGGGGGAGTCATGATTTTGTTTGTTGTCTGGCATATCGTAAAAGATATTTTGGATATAAGCGGGAAAGATTCTTCGGACGGGAAATAAACAGGAATAAGAAACAAACCAACGAGACGAAAAGTATAAGTAAATGCTTTTTTTATATAAGAGATGATAGAAGCCGGAAGAGTAACTTTGTAATCTAAACAAAAAGCTATTTTAACCAGACTTTCTAACCTCTGCGAAGAGGAATGGTTTTTACCCTATTTTCGTTTTTTAGAACTCTTCCGGCCTGGATTTTCGGTTATCGAAAACCAGGCCGGTCTATTTCAGACCATTCCTCCTTTTGAAACACAAGGCAAGCAGATTCTTTCAAACTTGGTTGCCACTTCTTTTATATCTTCGTATATCCGCCACAAATTTCAGCAGCATATCTATTATATTTGCGGCAAGAGTTTTTAAGAAAAAGTAGATATTTAGTATGGGTAATTTTAAAGAGACAGAACAGATTGACTGCCATTATTACAATACTCCTTCCCCTTGTAAATTTCGTTCATTCGAACTAAAATCCGGGACGAAATTTACAGAAACCAGGAATGAATTTACACGAATCATCTTCTTGCTTACAGGAGAAATAACCATCGATTGCGATGCCTGCTACAACCATACGTTGAAGCAACAGGAAATAGCCCTCTTGCCGATCGGATGCCGGATAGCAATCAATGCGGAGCAGGAAAGCAGCCTGATCGTCTGTTCCTTTTTAAAAATGCCTCAGGTTTGTAACCGGGTCCAACTTTCTAATCTCACCCGGTTAAAGAAAAGCATTATCTATCATTACAACACGCTTCCTTTTCGGGGAGAGATGCCGGACTATCTATCACTATTAAAGTTATATCTAAATAGTAAAGTCGATTGTCCCCGCATACATGAAGGCAAACTGGAAGAATTAGGTATCCTTTTCCGGACTTATTATTCAAAAGAAGAACTGGCCACTTTCTTATATCCCATTATAAACGAGAATGAAGAATTCAACCAGTTTGTTCTCACCAACTACCGTACGGTCTCCACAGTGGAAGAGCTGGCCGAAAAAGCGAACATAAGCCTTTCCTCCTTCAACCGTAAGTTCCGCCGTTATTTCAGCGAATCGGCATTCCGCTGGATGCAAAAAAAACGTGCAGAAGGAATCCTGCACGATATAAAAACAACGAATAAATCTTTTCAGGAAATCTCGCTGGACTGGCGATTCTCTTCCCAGTCCCACCTGACCAAATTCTGTAAGCTGCAATACGGATTGCCCCCAAGAGAGATCAGGAAAAAATCCCAAATGAAAACTTAAAACGGGACCTCATTATTACCCGGAGCCGGGGCCAGGAAATCGGCTCCGGCAGGTGGTATCGGCGGCATAGCCTCTATCGGGCCCGAGCTGTTCATATTGGAAGCGAACTCACGGACGGGGATATCTTCATCCACATTCATGAACTTCGCAAACTCGCTCTTGAAACGGAGACGCACATCCCCTACCGCACCGTTACGGTGCTTGGCTATGATAATCTCGGCCAGACCGATCAGAGAATTACCCCGTTCGTCCTCCGTAATCTTATAGTATTCGGGACGGTGGATGAAACATACCATATCGGCATCCTGCTCGATGGCACCGGACTCACGCAAGTCGGCCAACTGCGGGCGTTTCCCCTCGACTCCCTGACGGGCTTCGACGCCACGATTCAACTGAGACAGGGCGATGATCGGGATATTCAATTCTTTCGCCAATCCCTTCAAGGATCGGGAGATGGTACTTACCTCCTGTTCACGGCTACCGAAACTCATGCCGCTCGCATTCATCAACTGGAGGTAGTCGATAATAATAATCTTGACACCATGTTCACGGACCAGACGCCGGGCTTTCGTACGCAATTCGAACACCGAGAGGCTCGGCGTATCATCGACATAGATCGGTGCATCATACAGTTCTTTTATCTTGAAGTCCAGCTGTTCCCATTCGTAGTTTTCCAGACGGCCGCTCTTGATCTTTTCGCCCGGAATCTCACAAACGTTCACGATCAGACGGTTCACCAACTGGACGTTACTCATTTCAAGCGAGAACAAAGCGACCGGCGTATTATGGTTCACCGCCATATTCTTAGCCATAGAGAGCACGAACGCCGTTTTACCCATCGCAGGACGGGCAGCAATGATGATAAGATCGGAATTTTGCCATCCTGAAGTCATTTTATCGAGCCCTTCAAAGCCGGTACGCAAACCGCTCAAACCTTCTTTCTGGTTAGCCGCTTTTTCCAACAGCACCATAGCTTCCTTGATTACCGGATTGATCTGGGTCACATCTTTCTTGACATTACGCTGGGATATCTCGAAGAGTTTTCCTTCGGCTTCCTGCATCAGGTCTTCCACATCGATTGTTTCATCGAAGGCTTTACCCTGTATCATAGCCGTGAAAGAGATCAACTCCCGTGCCAGATATTTCTGGGCGATGATACGGGCATGATACTCGATATGGGCGCTACTGGCTACTTTGCTGGTCAACTGGGATATATAGAACGGACCGCCTACCTCTTCCAGTTCACCACGCGTCTTCAGTTGCTCAGTGACGGTCAGCATATCCACCGGACGCTGGCTGATCGCCAGGTCTACAATAGCCGCATAGATTTTCTCATGCGCTTTCTCATAGAAACATTCCGGTTTCAGGATTTCACTAACTATGGAATAAGCATCTTTTTCCAGCATCAAGGCTCCTAACACGGCTTCTTCCAGCTCGCGTGCCTGTGGCTGCAAACGCCCCATATCGGGGACTACAACCGGTTTCCGCTTTCCTTTTCCTCCTGTATTATTTCCTCTTTCAGCCATCGTTCTATATAATTATCGGGCATCAAAAGTAATACTTTTTATCCGGTTCTCCGAACCCTGAACGAAATATTACATCGATTTGCCAAACCGGGAAGCATCTACCGCTTCGTGCTGTTTCTGCTTATATCCTCCGAACTTCCAGATGAAAGAAACGGTCAGACAACGATGGTCGTTCAGCATCCGGATACGGCTATATTGGCCGGGCTGGTCGATATCCAGACGATGCGGGTCGTTATTCTGAAATATGTCGTTCCACTTCAGTATCAATGTAGCACGATCATCGGAAAACTGCCACTTCAGAGCGGTTGAAACATCTGATATATGACCAACCTCATAGACCCCCTGAATAGCTCCCGTCACAAAATAGCCGTTCAATTCCAACTTCAGGTTCGGACGGGCTTTGGAAAGGACAAACGTATTATTCATCTTGAACTGCCCGAAATATTTTCCATTGTCGAATGACAGATCGTGAAAATGATCCAGTTTTTCCTGTATGCGCCCGCCAAGCAACGTCACCTGGCTGTTCCAGAAGTCACCGGCACGGAAAGGAACGATCACAGCCAACCCGAACTGCAACTGATAGTCCATATTCTCGTACCGGAAAATATTCTTCAGCTCCGATGTGTTCTGGTAAGGTAACTGGGCGAAGTAATCAGGTACATAGTCACAGAAAGCCAGGAACGTATATTTCTGCTTCAGAATATAAAGAAGCTGGCCGCTGTAAGAGCGATAGGGTTTCAACGAAGGATTACCTAACACGACTGAGTAAGAATTAAGCGGGCTCGCCTGCGGAGTGACATCCCAATAAGACGGATATGTCTTGTCGCTGCTTACATCCAATTGTAAGACATGCATCGGACTGACCGTATAACTAAGTGAAGCGTTCGGGAACAAAGCCCAATCATTCCAAAGTGTGGATTTCACGCCATTGGAAGTATAGTCGGACTTGAAATATTCGGCTTTCAGGGAAGCGGTTGCCGAGAAATGCGAACCGAAACTCTTCGACACTTCCAAAAAACCATTTGCGCTATATTCTTTCTGGCGGTTATTCTCCAGCTCATCCGGAGCAAGCTCGTAGCCATTACCTTTATTATATAAGTAATCGATATAGGTTTTCGAGGAGGTGAAACCGCCATGGACACCGTAATTCAGTGTCCACCCGGTTCCAAAAGTGCGGGTATGGTTAATAAATAGTGCTCCTTGTGAAATATCCTGTTTGGAATTGTTCTGCAAGTCCGTCAGAACGCTTTCGCTGTTCCGGTCGACGAAAGTCTGGAATCCGGGTGAGCGATAGCGGGTGAAATCGGCTCCCGCCATCAGTCCGGAATGGCCGTCATACTGGACACGTACATTATGCAACGCATTGTTCCCTTCAACATAGGTCCGGCTGAAACGTTCTTCTGCCGGCTGTTCCGATTGTAATGTATGGAAAGTCGTAGTGGCGACACGGGTTATATCGGACTTACCTGCCGTAAGATAGTAGGCAGCCGACAGTTTGTCGTCATTCTTAAAAGTATAGTCCATTCCCAGGCGCATCGTTCCGTCGGTGCCATGACGTTTGCCACGGTCAGACTGGTTGACTTCCGTCACCTGGTTTTTTAAGGTATGGCGGGCCAGAATCTCCTCTCCCATATAGTTACGTCCCTTACCTCCGTTGACCAGAAAATCGATATTAAGGCGGGATGTGGAATAAAGCAAGTTGCCATGTGCTTTCCCGGCCGCATAATGCCGTTGAAGGTAATCGGCTCCCACCTCTCCCTGCAACATGTTCTTCTCGGCTACCGACTGATCCAACACGACGTTGATCATAGCCCCTTTGATATTATATTTGGCAGGAGCATTATACATGATCTCGACATTGCTCACCCGGGAAGCCGGGATTGTTTTCAGCATACTGATCAGCTGGTCGACCGACATAGTCGTCAGTTGTCCGTTGATCACAATGCTCGGACTGCCGGCACCCAATAGTTGAACGGCATCGTCTGTTCCGATCACGCCGGGTATCTCCTTCACGACTTCAAAAGCATTGCTGACAGCCTTATCTTTCATCATTTGAGGCACGTCATATTTCAATGCGCCATTCTCGACTTTCACCTGTGGCCGCTCAGCTTTTACCACGACGCCCTCCAGCTCATAATCCTTTTCAGTCAAAAGAACTGTTCCGGCATCCGCTGTCGAAACCTCTTTACAGGCCGGTTCATACAGCAAATGCTGGAATAACAAACGGTAAGTCTGACCGGCTTCCCGGTTCAACAAGAAAACGCCAAGACTATCTGTGACTACAGCATCTATATAAGTAGAATCCAATGTTTGCAATACGACAGCCACTCCGTCTACGGGCTGTTCCTCCTTATCGACCACTTTACCGTGAATCCGTTCCTGCGCCTGCAACATGCCACAACCGGCAACCAATAAAACCAGCGAGTAATAAAGTATTCGTTTCATCTTCGTTCTTTTTTTGTTCAACAATGCAAAGAAAAAACCTTCCAGGGAGAAACTGTGTTATCACTCACTTACGGAGTGTTATTTAGTCTTATCATATTCCTATTTTCCTACGTTTTTATAAGCAGAAGGATTAATACCTTCATGTCTTTTAAAAAATTTGGATAAATGGCTTACATCTGTAAAACCAAATTCATCCGCAATTTCTTTCAACTTGATTTCTCCGGTTTCTAATCTGCGCTTGATGAGTTGTAATTGCATCTTTTCGATATATTCTTTATAACTTATCTCAAAATTCCGCTTGAAATAAGTACTGAAATAAGATGGCGAAATATTAAAATTATTAGCAATCATATTGATGGAAATACAATCACGGTTAGATATATTCTCTTGAATGTATGCTGCTATATGAGCGTTAGTTGGAGTTTTCTTCTTTAATTCAATATTTCGGTTCTCAATGTATTCTTTTATCATTCCGAAAATGGAAAGAATATGATAATACACAATAGACGAACGAAGTACGTTAATCGTTGAATTATATAGGATAATATTCTCAAAAATATTCTTCAATATAGTCTGGCAAGGTTCACTCACCGTTATCTTGTCCTCTTTCAGCCATTGAATTTCCATGATGGAAGTTGGAGTTATTTCTCGCGAAAAGGACTTATAGGAGCGGTCATAAGTCTCAAAATAGCTTGAAGTAAATTTAATATAGGTAAAGCGCGTTACAGTTTTTACTGTGAAATAATGGCGGTCACCGGGTGCAAGCAGAAATAAATCCCCTTTTTCATAAGGAATTGTAACTTCATTAAAGACATGCACCCCACACCCATAATGAATATAGATGATTTCAAAATGGTCTTGGGCATGTAATTCGCAAGAATATTCTTCCTCAATTACATCTATAATCTTTAATGATTCAAACTGGCTGCACTTTCTCATAGCGCAAATATACAAAATAATGTAATGCAAATACAAGTATTTCAATCCTATTCCCGCCTACCTTTGCAAAACAATAATCAACTAAATAACAGAAAATGAAAAAGATAACATTATTTTCAATGATCTTAGGTATATTTTTAATTACTTCATGTATGGAAAACAGTAAAAAATCAGACAAAGTAGTCTTCACACAGAATGAAGATAGCACGAGTACCACAGGTTGGCAATCTCATTATGACCGGATGGTAGCAACCGACCTTCCTGATAACGTAATAGACTTAATAGGTAAGCAATGGATGCTGGTGACAGCAGGGAATAAAAGTTCTTATAACACAATGACAGCATCGTGGGGAGCGGTTGGCGATATGTGGAGCAGACCATCTACTTTTATCGTAGTCCGTGATTCAAGGCATACTTATCAATTTTTGCAACGAGAAGAAAGTTTTACACTAAGTTTTTTTACAGAAGAATATCGGGGAGCACTTAGAATTTGTGGAACAAAATCGGGACGAGATACTGATAAAGTGTCAGAAGCAGGGTTGACCCCATTGGAAACCCCTTCCGGACTAATGAGTTTTGAAGAGGCTCGAATGATTATAGAATGTAAGAAAATGTTCGTTCAAGAGATGGACTATGCAAATTTGACTCAACCTTATAAAGAGAAAATTATGGAAGAATCTTATAACAAAGAGCCTTCTAAACACCAACTCTTTATTTCAGAAATAACCAATATATGGATAAAGAAATAAAAAATAAATCAGTTACACGTAATTCGTTCCGACGGTATTGCAGGACGGTTCATTTTCATCTATCCTTTTTCTTTATGGGAGTGATTCTTATTTATGCGGTATCGGGCATAACGATGAATCATTTAAAGGATTTTAATCCGAAATACTATATAACTATAAACAATTATACGGTGAAGGGGACATTCCCTACCTCCCATAAATTTAATAAAAATGAAATAATACAGTTGTTAAAAGAAGTAGGTGAGCAGGATAATTATATCAAACATTTTTATCCGAATGGCTCAACGGTGAAAGTTTTCTTGAAAAGTGGTTCATCCTATATTCTTGATACTCAAACAGGAAATGTTGCTTATGAAGGAATAAAGAAAAGACCGGTTTTTTATCAACTCTCATTTCTCCATTATAATCCGGGAACATGGTGGACCTATTTCTCAGACCTATCTGCGGTATGCCTTATATTGATATGTATAAGTGGTATTCTAATGAATAAAGGTAAACGAGGTTTGTTCGGAATAGGGGGAATTGAATTATTGGCAGGTATATTAATCCCTGCGCTGGTTTTAATTTTATAGATAAATTACATAATAAAATGGATGCTAAATTTAAAGGTACAATTTATGGGATTATTGCAGCAATCAGCTATGGGACAAATCCACTTGGGGCATTATCTCTTTATGAAGCTGGAATAAACGCTAACTCTGTATTATTTTACCGCTTCTTACTTGCGGCTTTTTTTCTCGGTGGGTTAATGTTTATACAAAATAAATCGTTCAGGGTTACACGAAAAGAATTAGGGATTTTGGCAGGGTTAGGGATTTTGTTTGCAGCATCTTCGCTGACCCTGTTCCTAAGTTTCCACTACATGGATGCAGGAATAGCGTCTACAATTCTGTTCGTATATCCTGTTATTGTAACTGTCATCATGGCTATTTTCTTTAAAGAAAAAACATCCTTAATTACGGTTTTATCTATTCTTCTGGCTATTGGGGGCATAGGACTGTTATACAAGGGGAATAATGGTAGCGTGTTGAATGCAACGGGAGTATCGCTTGTTATACTATCCTCCCTTTCTTATGCACTTTATATAGTTGCTGTAAATAAATCCTCTTTAAGAATGTCATCTATAAAGTTAACGTTTTATGTTCTGCTATTTTGTACATTAACTATCATGGTTCAATCATTTTTTGACAGCAACAACCATTTACAGTTACTTACAACCTCTTCTATGTGGATGTTTGCTATAATGCTTGCATTGGTTCCTACTGTTATATCCTTAGTATTTATGGTAATTGCAGTACGCCAAATAGGTTCAACACCTACTGCTATCATGGGCGCATTGGAACCACTTACTGCGGTGGTTATCGGTATTACTATATTCAATGAAATATTCACTCTACGGTTGGCTGTTGGCATTATGATGATACTAATAGCTGTAATTCTAATAATAATTGGTAAATCAATTCAAATTCGAACATTAACCGTTGCTATTACTTATATAGGACAAATACTTCATAAACCCTGGCAACTGAAATGAAATCATCTAATATGCAACACATCTACAAAAAAACAAGATTTCATCCATTAAATAATATATTTTTTATACCTTCACCGGCCAAACAAATAAACACATGAAGATTTCAATCGATTGTCCCATTCTTTCTGTTGAGTTTGGGAAGACAACAAAATATAATGATATAGAAGAGCTAAACTCAAAAATGGAAACATTCTTTCATAATAAATTATACTTGGATAAGGTGGAAGAGTACAGTGTTGGACTTATTTGTGTCAGTCCTGGCTTTGATGAATTCTTCAAACCAAGGCGCCCCAAATATTATGAAGACAAAATATTAAAGGCAAAAGGCCTGCCTGGTCCGGAAGAGATTCATCTTAAACACCATTTGTTCTTCGAATTAAAATTGGATTATGCAACATTCTTTCCTTCAAACAAAGAAGAAGGCTATAATATAATAGCAGAATCCCTTTTGAAGTTTCTCGAAGAATTAAAATATCCTTCTGCAATAAAGAATTTCGATAAAAAGAGATTAAATAATGATATGAGGGATTTTTTCGTTCAAATGGGATGTACAATAGTTACCCCATAATAAAATAACAGAAAAGTATGTTTTTAAATAATCTTTTTTCGAAGATATTTCGAAATCAAAATAGAATAGAATATACAACAGGTAAAGCTGTACCTCTTGAAGAAATTTATCTATCCGAATTAGAAAAGTATCCTATATGGATATATGCATTGGATGAAGAAGATGTAGAAGGGCAAGATGAGTTTTGGGTAAAACCGATCACCAACTCAACAAATGTTGAAGCTGAACTTTCTACACCATACATTCTTCTAAAAATTAAAGAGAATAATTGCCCTGTTTCTGCTCTTTTAGATATAAAGAACATGAAGCTGGATGATCTTCAATACTGGGATTACAAATATGGGAATTGGGAAGAAATCAACAAGTTAGATATGCCTTCTCCTATTCACTTAATTTCAATTCCTTCTATATTGGGTAAACCGGCAGTTGAATTTTCAGTCGATATCGAACAAAAAAATCAGACTACGGCAATTGCAAGAACACTTATGGGACCAGATGAGTGTAAAGACATGTATAAAACACTCCCTCCAAATATTTGTCCTGTATGCCATACTCCTTTGAAACGTGAAATTAATCCCAACTTTATAGTTTCAAATAAACGATCATGTTTAAGATATACTTATGACAGCTTCTGTATCGTGACTGAAGATTTTAAAAACTTTTGTACACTAAATCATTATCCAAATTTAGAGTTCAAAGAATTTCCTAAATCACCAGGCAATTATTATTTCACACCATTAGACATCTTTCCATTAGATCCGATAAGACAAAAAATTAAATTTGAAGAATGTTGCTCTTCTTGTGGCGAATTTAAAGGTGCTTATGGAAGTAGCCCCGGTTTTAAATCTAAAAACTTCACACTTCCTTCGAATGACTTCATTTACCGTTCTGATATAAAATTTGGTTCAGAGGAAAAGAAATCACCATTAATAATAGTTGGATTAGAAACAGAAATAAAAATGAAAAAATTCGGTTTGAAAGGTATATATTTTGACGATGTATATGAATAAATAATCATGTAACTAATATTACACCTAAATTCGCTTTAAAAATTAAAACTGATGGTTTCTACTAAAGAAAAAAAAGAAATATATAAATTGTGGGGAGAAGCATTCCCTTGTTTAACAGCTTTTTCTCCTACAGCCTTTTATATGACACTGGATATCGCGGTTATCGGAATCAGGTTAATGCCTCTTATAGGAGGAGAAGAATATCGTCCCCACTTCATGTGCTATCCCTTATGGAGAGAAAACAATAATATGAATATGAAAGATGGGATTTTCATGCAACAAATGTATAATGCTAAAAAATTGCAGTTAGATATTTCTTATCTGGCTAATCAGGAAACCATAAAGAAAGCGATCGATCTTACAAAAAAGCAAATTGGAACATGTGTTCAGGAGCAAGTCTCAGTAAAAGATATTTTCGGAATATTAAAATGGTATTTTTCTTATCTCCTTGTCCAAAGTAGCCCCATACTTCAATCTAGTTTATTAGAATATGAGTTTATGATTGCTCTTTATATAAACAACCCTCGTTTTATTGACAAAGTAAAAACAGAAATTACCAAAATTTCAAATAGTTGGGACCCTAATTATTTTGAGTGGCGGCATGGTAAAATCGAAAATTGGCGCCAACGTCTCTTTGACCGACAGGAAAATCGTGATGCTTTCCTTCTACAAATTCAAAAAAACATAAATGATGGCAAAATCGCAAAATTACCGAGAGCACATATGATTTTTAACGACAGAGAGCTTAAACATCTATCTCTCAGTAAAAGAAAATACTTTCATTGCATTCTGAACTGGTTTGATTAACATTTCAAACCATTGTTTCAGCAAGTTTTTATGGTCTACTTAACCCTTATCAAATCCCCTTCCGAAAATCCGGTAGTGATATGTTCCACTTGCCATAATTGTAGATCCGGCAATTCTCTAATAAGCTCTTTCAGCAAAGCTGCCATATCATTCAACACATCTTCCCACCCTTTATTTGCCGGAATATTCAAATCCGAGCATGTCCGGTGTTCTGGCACATAGTCCTCTTCACAAGCCCAATCGTCGTTTTTATCATCATAACATTTCGCACCTGTCAGTTCAATGCCGTAAGGCTCAAACAACCCGAAGTTCAGCGCAACAATACCTTCCGGCATACTCTGTTCCTTATCAATAGATAATATCCATTGCTTTACAATTTCCTTTACGTCCTGTTCTTTATGAAACAATGACTTTATTGTGAATTTCATGTTTAATACAGTTTACTGTGCGCAAAGTTATAGATTTACCAAATACCGGGCAACTGATTACTCTGCCTTTAGTATCTACACAACGTCAAATCTATTAAATAGCTATTTAAGCATAAGTTTTATATTCCTATATTTGCAAGCTAAAAAATGGAAATATGAAGCAGATTGAAGAAATTGCAACAAAGAATCAAGACAAAGCGTGGGAGATTATCAGAGATACTAACATTATGGGAATTTGGCAAGATGCAGGCGCAACCATTAATCTTGTCGGCTCGCTCAAAACAGGGCTACTTATGAAACATCGAGATATTGATTTTCATATATATACTGAAAGGTTGGATGTTGCCGATAGTTTTTCCGCAATGACAAAATTGGCTCAACATCCACGTATCAAGCGTATTGAGTATGGAAACCTCATAGATACCGACGAAAAATGTATTGAATGGCACGCTTGGTATGAAGATGAAAACAAAGATCTTTGGCAATTGGATATGATTCACATTGAAAAAGGGTCTACATACGATGGCTATTTTGAGAAAGTTGCCGAACGTATTTCTGAACTCCTCACCGAAGAGACTCGACAAGCAATTCTGCGACTTAAATACGAAACTCCCGATACGGAGAAAATTATGGGCATAGTTTATTATCAAGCTGTAATTCAAGGCGGTGTTCGTACTTACACTGAGTTTACAGAATGGTTGAAAAATAATCCGACAGATGGCATAATCGAATGGATGCCATAATATGGAAACATCATAACCCCAATTACAGATTACAATATTAAATTAAACGGCGGTGTGTCAAAAGTAAGTTCTAACGTTTTAGCGTGTCATTGCGGGCTTGACCCGCAACCTTATACTACACTGATACAATGATTAGTATGAGATGGCGGGTCAAGCCCGCCAGGACACAGACGCTATAAATAGGGCTTTTGACACATCCGCGCAGTCTAATCTATAATTCATTATTTACCCCGACTATTTTTTCACCAAATCGACCAACCATTTTATCATTTCCGGGTCATAATGCGAGAAGAACAGACTTTTTCCCTGGTCGAGTCCGGCTATTTCCTGCATATCTTCATCCGTCAAAGCAAAGTCGAATACATTGAAATTCTCAATCATACGCTCTTTGCGAGTGGACTTCGGAATAACAATTATGCCTCGTTGGATAAGGAAACGCAACGCTGTCTGCGCTACCGACTTGCCGTACTTTTCACCAATTGCTTTTAGAGTTTCATTTGTAAAGAAGTCATTCCGCCCTTCGGCAAACGGGCCCCACGACATGACACGCGCACCGTAACGTTCCATGATTTTCTGTGGTTCTACCTGCTGGTTGAATACATGTGTTTCCACTTGGTTGACCATCGGTTTGATTTCGCAAAACTCCGCCAAATCCACAAAACGGTCGGGATAGAAATTGCTCACACCGATAGCACGAGCCTTGCCGTTTTTGTAGGCTTCTTCCATGGCGCGATAAGTGCCATAGTAGTCGCTGAAAGGCTGGTGAATCAGCAGCAAATCCACATAGTCGCTTTGCAATTTGCGCAAAGATTCGTCGATGGATGCCTTCGCCTGTTCATAGCCGGCATTGGAAATCCATACTTTAGTAGTGATGAAAACATCTTCACGGGCAATACCGCTTTTCTTCACAGCACGGCCTACGCCTTCCTCATTATAATAAGCCTGCGCCGTATCGATAGAACGATACCCCACACTCAAAGCATCCGCTACACAACGTTCACACTCTTCAGGTGTCACCTGATAGACGCCATAGCCCAAGATCGGCATTTCAACGCCATTATTCAATTTTACTATATCCATAATTTCATTTCTCTATATGATTATCAAAAAGACTTTCAGAAGATTTTCTTTCCCATCTCATATGCTTCCTGTAGGGCAGGATTGCCTTTTATTTCACCCACGTGCCACACTCCGGTTGCAAGAATTTTCCCTTTGACTACCGGATTCTCCAAACAATCGATGAAGCCCATGAGATTATCGAAAACATGCTCCAAAAGAGGGCGCCCCTCATCTCCTTCGGCTGCGGCAGCAAGGAAATAAAACTCCTTGTTCGTCATTTCCGTATAGGGGCCGCAACAACGGTCGAGCATTGTTTTCAGTTGCGCACTCATTGCATAGAAATAAACCGGCGTTCCGAGAACGATGACATCAGCGGCCAGCATTTTGCTGATGATTTCGGCAGCATCGTCTTTTTGAGGACAGGGTTTCTTATATTGGCTGCATACGCTACAGCCTGTACAATAGTTGACTGTTTTGTCTCCCAGGAAAATCTTCTCCACCTCATTCCCGGCTTCAACTGCGCCACGCATAAACTCATCGCAAAGTGTATCGGAGTTTCCTCCACGCCGCGGACTGGATGATAGTATAAATACTTTCTTGCTCATAATTACATATTATTTAATCGGTTATTTTTCATGCAACAAAAATACACCGTTACAAGAAGACACTTTGTAGATGAATTACGGATAATAGTACCCGAATTACAGATTATAATATTTATTCCATGAGCCGATAGATACATGCCCATGATAATTGGATTCCATGGGCTTATTGTATAAAACGTATTTTTCCGGCTCGAAAGACGTCCGAAACAAAACAAATGTTAATCCGCTTTTTTGGCCTAAAAAAGGGACTTTTTCCTCTTTTTCGAGCGTTTTCTGCCATTACGACCGTCCTAATTTCCATTACGACCGTTCTGATAGGTAGTGCACTCGGCAGCTCGCGAAGATTAGCACGGTCGTAATGGCGATTTGGACGGTCGTAATTGGAAAAAGGACCGTTGTAAGGGTAAAAAAGCACCTGAATTTCCTTGAGATATTTGGAACGCCGTCCGTTTTGTTTTCAAATATTCGATTCTCCGGGAGTTAAGCTTTATCACTTTGCCGGCGTTTCTGTCTTCCGGCAATCAAAAAAAATACTTTTCAGAACGACCTCGGCACCTCATTTTCTCTATTGTCAATTAAAAAGGCCGAAACCATGAAAAAAGTCAATCCAAAATGGATCAAAATTTCGGACGAAATAGAAAAATGCCTGAAAAGGGGGGTTATTGTAATTTGTCGGCATCCTTGATGTGTGAACCGGACAGAGCATAGTACAGCATTACCAGCTCGCAGACAATCACAATTAGCCAAGTCCATTGCCATGAATCCCATATATCGGCAAGCACACCTTGCAACACCGGAAAAATGGCACCGCCAAACACCCCCATCATAAAGACACCGGACGCCTTGGAAGTATATCTCCCCAACCCCTTGATGGCCAATGTAAAAATGCAACTCCACATGACCGAATGACATAGACCGACAGATACCAATACCCACAGATTATTGGTAAAAATGGCAATGAACGTAAGGACAATAGCAATAAGAGTAGTGACAACCAGCAACACACGGGAGGAAACCTGATTGAAAAAGCTGAATGTAAGCCTGCCCACCATAAAGCCGCCCCAATAAAGGGTAGCTAACAATGCGGGAATACCCAAATCCAATCCCCAAAGAATCAGATGGTCTTTGCCGAAGAAGGAAAGGCCGTGGCCAGCTTCTATCAATTCCATGGCGTGCAAGTTGACATTCACACCTACCGATACCTCAGCGCCTACATAAAAGAAAATGGCGATAACTCCCAGTTTCAAGTGACGGAAGGACCAGATGCTACGGGACAGTTTTTCGCCGCTGTCAGCGCGGGTTCCCTGAATATCGGGAAGACTCAGGCGCGAGGTTACCGCCGTAGTCAGGACGATGCACAAGGCTATCAACAGGAAGGGAACCAGCAGTTGGTCGGCAGTAACGCTCTCCAATGCCACGCCTGCGAACATGATTCCGGTGACAAAGAAAGGTGCAATCGTTGTGCCGAACGAGTTGATGGCGCAAACGATGTTCATCCGCTGTACCGGTTGCGTGCCCGGCAAGTCGTACGCTGCAATGTAAGGGTTTATCACCACCTGCAACAGTGCAGCGGATGTCCCCATTAAATAAGAGCCCAGCAGAAAAACGAAATAACCATAAGGGATACGGTCAGCCGAAATATTTATTCCGGCTTCGCCATAATGTACCACCAGCCACGATGAGAAGGAATATGTCAGCAGTCCACCCACCATGACGGCCAGTGCCCGCAACAACGTACTTTTATAACCGTGGCTGTTAATCCACCGCCCTCCCAGCGAACTGTTCAACAGATAGCCGAGGAAAAAGAAAAAGGAGATAAGCGTGGTCAGCGTATTTTTCAGTTCCTCGGTGTGGGAAAGGAACGCAATTTTCAGTGGTCCCTGAAACTGCCCGTTGACGGTAGTCAGGAAGCCTACGATGAAATAAATGAAAGTCAGGACCACGAAGGGTCCCAGACTATTGTTCTTTTGTGTATTCATGATGTAAAGGTTGAATGTGCTTCTATTACAATATGCTTTCCAAGACAGCCATTGCGCCCTGCTCACTGATAGCATTTGTCATTTTCAGATAGAGTGGAACAAACTCACCGGCAGCTTTCAGGTCAGTGCTGCGGAAAGCAGAAAGGCCCAAAAAGTCCACAGCATCGTCGCTGTTTATCAGTTTTTCATCATCGGCATTCATCCAAGGCTCTGCCACATCAAAGGCTACGCCGCTGTCATCGGTCTTGAACTTCAGATAATGGCGGTAGGCGGCTATCAGGTAGGCAACACGGGTGAGATCGGCATGACCGGCTATCATCTTGATCAGATTCGGCATCACATATACCGGAAACTTGGACAGGCCGTCGAAACACAAACGTGCTATCTGATCGCTGACAGATCGGTTACCGAAGCGTTCAATCAAGGTCTGTTTGTATAGTTCAAGGTCTGTATTGCCCGGAGCCGGAACATAAGGAGTGATGTCCACATCCATAAAGGTACGTACAAACTTGGCAATTCGTTCATCATGCATGGCGTCGTCCACTTTACGGTAACCGCTCAGGAACGAGGGATAAGAAAGCAATGTATGCGAAGCGTTCAGCAAACTGAGTTTCATATTCTCGTAGGCGGTGACGTCTTGCGTGAATTCGGCTCCCACGTTTTCCCATGCGGGACGTCCGGCGATGAAGTTGTCTTCAATCACCCACTGGATAAAATCTTCGCAGTAGACCGGTGCGGCATCATCCGTTCCGTTCTTGGCGTTCAGGCGGATAATATCATCGGGCCGAGTGGCAGGCGTAATGCGGTCTACCATGCTGTTGGGGAAAGTAATGTTCTCATTTACCCATGCTGCCAGTTCTTCATCTTGTGCTTTGATGAAGGATGTGAAAGCTTTGCGCGCAGTATTGCCATTATGTTGCAAGTTGTCGCAAGACAATATGGTGACGGGACCATTTCCGGCAGCTTTTCTCCGGCGCAATCCTTCGGCAATGAATCCGAATGTTGTTATGGGGCTATGCGGTTGCAGCAGGTCATGTTTCACTTTCTCATCATCCAGCATAAACTCTCCCGATGCCTTTTCTATGTTATAACCGCCTTCGGTGATGGTCAGTGTGATAATGCGGATGTCTTTGTCTGCGATTTTAGTGATGATACCTTCCGGGTCTTCCACTCCCCAGATTAGTTCCACCAGCGAACCAATACGATAGGCTTCATCGTTGCCGTCGCGTCCACATACGGTCAGCGTGTATTCATTAGCCTGCTTCTTCAGTGCCTTATACAAGTATTCATCACCGGGAAGCAGCATGGCACCGCAGATACCCCAATTCTGTTGGGTGGGATCTTCAAGCAATCTGTTGGTGAAAAACTCTTCGTGAGCACGATGGAAATTACCGACTCCTATATGCAGGATACCCGGTTTGATTTGTTCACGGTTGTAACGGTAAGAAATGACTTGTGTTTTCATGATTTTCTTTGTTTTTAAATGTTCAATATCAATTCTGATACAGCAAAAATAAGGAGCGGGAAATTAAAAAGACAGGCTTTTCCCATCCATTTGCCTGCAAACGATTGCGGGAACGTTCCCAAAATCTGCAAACGTTCTCAAAGATTAGGATTTGTCAGTTGAAATAGATATTTTTGCCTTGGTTAAAAAAAAGAATGACCATGAAACACGTAACCATCAAAGACATAGCTCAACATCTGTCCATATCCGTTTCCACCGTATCCCGTGCATTGGTGGATGACAAGAACATCCGCAAAGAGACCAAGGAGAAAGTGCTGGAAACAGCAAAAAAGTTAGGCTACAAACCAAACCCTGTCGCGACTAACCTTAAATATGGCCATACAAATACGGTAGGGGTGATAGTGCCGGAAATGGTTACTCCGTTCGCTTCAAGAGTAATAAATGGAATACAGGAAGTGCTCTATGCTAACAACATAAAAGTGATTATTGCAGAATCAGGGGAAGACCCGGAAAAAGAGAAGGAGAACTTGCAATTGATGGAGCGTTTTATGGTGGACGGCATCATTATCAGCCTATGTAGCTATAAAAAGAACAGGGAGGAATATCTCCGCTTGCAAAAGGCAGAAATGCCAATGGTGTTTTACGACCGCATCCCTCACGGACTTGATGTGCCGCAGGTGATAGTGGACGATTACATGAAATCTTTTTTTCTGATAGAACATCTCATCCGGAACGGGCGTAAGCGTATCGTTCACATACAAGGTCCCGACGATGTGTATAATTCCATCGAACGGGTCAGAGGATATAAGGATGCCTTGTCGAAGTTCAGGATTTCTTTTGATGACGATATGCTGATAAAGTCCGGGTTGACTTTTGAAGACGGAAAGAATGCAGCGGATAGCCTGATGGAAAAAAATATTCCCTTTGATGCAATTTTTGCTTTTACGGATACATTAGCCATTGGTGCCATGAACAGGCTGAGAGACGCGGGCAAAAAAATCCCGGAAGAAGTAGCCGTAGCCAGCTTTTCCGGGACCGAACTTTCCACGATTGTTTATCCGAAACTCACGACGGTTGAGCCGCCTTTGTACCAAATGGGAAAGAATGCCGCCGAGTTAATTCTGGAGAAAATTAAAAATCCGGCCTCTCCCAACCGTTCGATCGTGCTCAATGCTGAAATCAAGATGCGTGCATCCACAGCAAACGGTACTTCGTCAGAATGAGTATCTTTGTGTTTTGATATCATAGTATTAGCGATAAAAATCAAGTGATTACAAAACTCTGTTTATCAAGTTTTCCGGCAGTTCCGGCATCGCCCCGTTTTGGGTACAAACGTAAGCGGAAACATTGACGGCCAGTTGGTGCGCTTCGTTTACAGGTTTTCCTTTAAGGATGGCGGAAACAAATGCGGCGGTAAAAGAATCTCCCGCCCCTACCGTATCGGCAACTTCAACCTTCGGAGTTTCGACGAATGACACACTGCCGGGAGTGAACACATAACTGCCATTCACGCCACAAGTCAGAATAAGCATCTCAAGTTTATACTTTGCAAGCAGAATCCAGCATTTGTCCTGCAAATCAATACCCGGATAACCGAACATACGGCTGACGGTGACCAATTCTTCATCATTTATCTTCAGGATGTTGCACCGCTGCATGGAGTTACAAATAATTTCTTTGGTATAGAAGCCCTGCCTCAAGTTAATGTCAAATATTTTATATGGTCCTTTACCATCCGGTATGGCATCCAGAAAGGCATTGATCGTTTCACGGGATACAACATTCCGTTGAGCCAAAGAACCGTAGCAAACAGCACATGTCTTCTGTGCGAGTTGCTTCAACTTGTCAGTGAAAGGGATATTGTCCCAAGCCACATTATCTTTAATGTCATAACAAGGTACTCCTTCATTGTCTAATTGTACCTGTACCGTACCGGTGGGATACTCGACTTTTTCAATCAGGGTATGTAATCCTTTGCCTTGAAAATTTTCCAATATCTCATTTCCCAATTTATCCTCGCCAATTGCACTGACCACCCGGCTTTGTAGTCCAAATTGCGATACGTGATAAGCAAAATTGGCCGGAGCACCGCCTAATTTCTTTCCTTCTGGAAGTACATCCCATAAAGCTTCACCGATTCCCACTACATAATTTCTTTTTGTTTTCATGATATTTTAATTTAATATTGATTTTTCTTGTGCAAAGAAAAGGAGCGGAAAGAACAATTTAAAAGAAATGAAACCGCACTTTATTGGGAACGATTGCGGGAACGTTTCCAAAATCTGCAAACGTTCTCATTGTTTATAGACCTGATAATTTATTTGCATGATTATCCTCTCGGCGAAACGGTATGCTTAAAACAGTAATAATGGTTGAATAATCAGTAATTCATGCACAAGCCAATCGCCGGACCAGGAGTACCTTTGTCACAGTAACTAAGAAAAAACAGATTGTATGAGAACAATAAACAAACGGATAGCAGTAGCGCTATTAACCATAGCCGCCTGCCATCCCATTAAAGCACAAGAAAATATGGAGAATGTATTGAACCAGCGGCAACAGAACATCGTTGCCATCGCATGCCTTGAGGCAAAAGGTGACCTGGAAAATCTTTCCGGAGCCATCCACACGGGTTTGGACGAAGGGTTGACAGTCAGTGAAATAAAAGAAGCGCTCTCACATCTCTATGCTTATACAGGTTTTCCACGCAGCCTCAATGCGTTGAGAGTCCTCCAGCAAGTACTGGCCGAGCGCGAGGCAAAAGGTATCAGAGACAAAGAAGGCAAAGAAGCCGATCCCCTACCCGATGATTTCGACGCTCTGAAAGAAGGTACGGCTATACAGACGAAACTCAGTGGCGCCCCATTCGACTATACCTTCGCTCCGGCTACTGATTATTATCTGAAAGCGCATCTCTTCGGTGACATCTTTGCACGTAACAACCTGACTTTCCCCGAACGTGAGCTGGTAACGGTCAGCGCACTGTCCGGTATCAAAGGAGTGGAACCGCAACTGAAATCGCACGTGCGTGGAGCAAAGAACATGGGGCTGACGGATGCAGAAATACATTCCATCCCCGGCGTGCTACTGCAAAAAGTAGGCGAGCCCGAAGCCTACCGTGCCAAGAAAGCTATTGCAGAAGTTTATGGTGAAGAATTCAGAGAAAGTGAACCCATAGAGAACTGCGTATTTCCAAAAGGCGAACCCAATACGGCGTATGCCAAATATTTCATCGGGAACAGCTATTTGGCCGGACTGGCGACCGGTGAAGGAAAGTTGCATGTAGACAATGTTACTTTCGAGCCACGTTGCCGCAACAACTGGCATATCCACCACAAAGGCGGCCAGATCCTTATCTGCGTAGGCGGCAGAGGATGGTATCAGGAATGGGGCAAACAAGCTCAGGAATTACATCCCGGTGACGTGGTCGATATTCCTGCAGAAACCAAACATTGGCATGGTGCCGCAACCGACAGCTGGTTTCAGCATATCGCCATCAGCGTTCCGGCTGAAGGGGCAAGTGCGGAGTGGCTCGAACCGGTGACTGACGCAGAATATGACAAACTGAAATAATTGTACCTTAATATTACAGATTTCACGTACTGTCTGAAATTCTTATGGTTTTTATTCATATCTTTGCTTTAGTTCAAACACTTGCGTTTACGAATACAGACTGCAACACGGACAGGTCATGCAATAGCTCAATTTAATTTTTATATAATGCACTATAAATATGGATGAAATAATAAAAATAGATACTATAGACAAGTACAACAAGCTGTATGGCCTGGAAACCATGCATCCACTGGTCGGAGTTGTGGATTTGACAAAAGCGACTACCTTTCCCAACCATATCCGCATGAATATGGGTATTTACTCGCTTTTCCTGAAACAGACCATATGCGGCGACTTGAAATATGGGAAAAAACTGTATGATTACCAGGAAGGGACAATCGTCAGTTTCGCTCCCGGACAGGTAATCGGGATTGATTTGAAGGAAGATGCCCGCCCCTCTTCAGTCGGCATTGTTTTCCATCCGGATTTGATACGGGGTACATCGCTCGGAGAGAATATCAAACAGTATTCTTTCTTCTCCTACGAAGTAAACGAAGCACTCCATGTATCCGAAGAAGAAAAACAAATCATCATCGATTGCCTCGATAAAGTCCGGATAGAGTTGAGCCATGCCATAGACAAGCACAGCAAAATACTGATAGCCAAAAACATCGAGCTGCTACTTGATTATTGTATGCGTTTCTATGAACGGCAGTTCAACACTCGCAGTAAGGTAAACAAAGATATTCTTGTACAGTTCGAAAAACTTCTGGACGATTATTTTCAGGGCAGGAATGCGGAAAACAAGGGGTATCCCACAGTGAAATACTTTGCAGACAAGGTCTTCCTTTCCCCAAACTATTTTGGCGACCTCATTAAAAAGGAAACCGGACAGACAGCCCAACAACATATATTATCCAAGCTCATAAGCCTCGCCAAAGACCGGATTGTAAACACTAACCGGCCCGTATCAGACATAGCCTACGAACTGGGATTTCAGTATGCACAACATTTCTCGCGCCTGTTTAAAAAGAATGTGGGTTGTTCGCCCAATGAGTACAAAAAAATGAATATATTATGAAAGAAAGCATATTAAATATAGAAACAATACACGAGTGTAACCGTTGTTTAGGATGCAAGACGCTCCATCCGCTTGTCAGTGTTGTCGACCTGTCGAAGACTAATTTAGAGCAGTGTACCATCAAATTCGATTTCTATACTATTATTATGTTGGAAGGGGATGTGGAAGATTTCTCATATGGACGCAAGTCTTGTGATTACTCCAATGCATCGCTCCTGTTCCTTACTCCGGGCGAATCCATCAATATAGACCATAACGAACTGCTCCGCCGGAAAGGTAGGCTGCTTGCATTCCATCCTGATTTACTCAGCCGTACTTCGCTGGACTGGTATATAGAGGATTATACATTTTTCTTCTATAAACCGGATGAAGCCCTCCACTTGTCCCTGCGCGAGAAAAGTAAAATCATAGACTGCCAGCATAACATCGCAGAGGAATTGGAACACGCAATAGACAACCATAGCAAAACTCTGATTTCAAGGCATATCGAACTCTTACTTGACTATTGTACCCGTTTCTATGAACGCCAGTTCATTACACGCTGTGAGGCAAACAAGTCTCTTATCCGCCAAACAAACATATTACTGGATGAGTACATCCAATCCGGAAAGCTAAAAAAAGGAAATTCACCTTCGGCTGAATATTGTGCCGATAAACTCCATTTATCCTCCCAATATTTCAATGATTTATTGTATTTTGAGACAGGAGAGGATATCGACGAATATTTCCAGTTCAAACAGTTGGAAGCCGCCAAAACGATGCTGTTGGAACAAGGATGTACTGCCGGCGCAGTGGCAGAAAGGCTGGGATACCCCAATGTACAACAATTCAGACATATTTTTAAGATGAATACGGGGATAGCTCCTGATGATTATAAACTGGCACAAAACTAATAAAAGTGTTATTTAGTCTTATCGGATTCGTTATAAATCGAATCGGAACATTTACTTTTGCCGTAAAGAAGAAGAAATGAAAACACGTCTCCGATTTAAGATAATAGCAACGCTTATATGCCTTTCACTTGCCGGACTGTTGATTTCACAGGGATACTGGCTGAAGGGATTATACGTATCCAACAAGAAAAACACATGGGACAAGATAGAGGAAGCCATGCGAATGGCTGACTATATGGAAATATTCCTACGCTTGGACTCGCTGAGCAAAAACGACTTCCACGGCGAAATAAGTCCTCAATTCAGCTTTAGCCAAGACACGGCATGGGAAAAGAAAAAAGAGTCTATTTCTCTGGATAAAATCATGGAATCTTCTCCGGGCTATACAATTCAGTATATGGAAGCAGCCAAGACATTAAATGAATATTTACAGATGATCGGTACGTTGGAAAGAAACGTACAAATACTCATGCACCAGCAGATAGACTCATTACTGCCTATTAATTATGCGCAATTTAATACTTTATTAAAGAATGGGTTACAGGATAGAGAAGTCGCCGCTCCATACCGTCTGCGGGTGATTCGGCAAGAAGCGAAAGATTCCGTACTTTATACTTATACGGAAGCATCCCAGAAAGAAGGATCATGGAAAAATGCCGTTCGCTTCACCCATATTATCGAGCCGGGAGAATACTACTACGATCTGGAAATTCAATCTCCCGACCAGATTGTATTCCGGCAGATGGCAGGTATATTAATTTCTTCTTTTTTGCTTTTTGTGATTATCCTGATTGCTTTTGTATATCTGCTTTACACCATTTTGAGACAAAAAACAGTAGAGGAACTGAAAACAGATTTCACCAACAACATGACACACGAACTGAAGACGCCTATCTCTGTCGCCTTTGCCGCTAACGATGTGTTGTTGAACTACAGCGACACAATCAACGAAAAACAAAGGAAATACCTGAATATCGTGCGGAAACAGTTGAACCATCTGTCCGGACTGGTCGAGCAAATCCTGACCCTTTCCGTTGAGAACAGAAGTACATTCCGCCTTCATCCCGAACCGGTACAAGTGGCGGACGTGCTTACACCGCTTATCGAACAATTCAAGTTGAAAGCAGACAAGCCGGTCAGTATCATATCCGAAATACCGGACCGGATGGCTGTGACGGCCGACCGTACCCACTTATATAATATGCTCAGTAATCTGATAGGGAACGCCATCAAGTATTCCGGCGAGAAACCTTGCCGCATACGGATCAAAGGCGCACTGTCCTCCAAAGAGGCGACCCTCTCGGTGACAGACGAGGGAATCGGTATCAGCGAAGCCAATCAGAAGAGGGTTTTCGACAAATTCTACCGCGTTCCAAACGGAAACCTGCACGATGCAAAAGGCTTCGGCCTCGGATTATACTATGTCCGTGACATGATGGCTAAACACAATGGAACCGTGACAGTCAAGAGCCAGCCGGGAAAAGGCTCTATGTTTACCCTTCATTTTAAAAATTAATATCAATGGATAAGATCAGAGTTTTATTAGTAGAAGACGAGCCCACCCTTGCCATGATCATAAAGGACACGCTGGACGGGAATGAATTTGAAGTATTTATTGCAGCTAACGGCGAAGAGGGATTATCCCGCTATAAAGAGACCAGGCCGGATATCATCGTTTCGGATATCATGATGCCGAAGATAGACGGTTTCACAATGGTACGGCATATACGGAAGACAGATCATCAAATACCTGTGCTTTTCCTCTCCGCCCGCTCGGCGGCAAATGATGTCGTAGAAGGTTTCGAATTAGGCGGTAACGACTACTTGAAAAAACCTTTCGGCATGGCAGAGCTGATCATCCGTATTAAGGCGTTGTTGAACAAGATAACTGTTTCCAAGGAGGAGACCAGTTCTTTCACTCTCGGTCAATATATATTCGATTCCATCACCCAAACGCTTCAGTACTGCGGAGAAAAACAATTGCTGAGCAACCGGGAGTCCGAAATACTGAAGCGGCTGTGTGAAAACAAAGATCACGTGTTACCCATGAAAGACGTCCTGCTGGAACTATGGGGAGACGATTCATTCTTTAATGCCCGCAGCCTGCATGTCTTTATCACCAAACTAAGGCATAAACTGTCAAAAGACGAATCGATCAAAATCCTGAATGTACGTGGGATCGGTTACAAACTGATTATCGACTGATCTGCTTCAAAGCCTGCGCCAGCTGGTCCGGACACGACGTTCCCCGTTCGCGGCAGTCGATACCTTCCAGTCTCCGGATAGCTTCGTTTACATCCATACCCACTAATAATCTGGACAGCCCCTGCGTGTTGCCCTGGCAACCGCCGACGATCTGAACATTCTTAATCACATTATCTTCCGAATCGATAATCATCATCTTAGAACACACTCCGCCGGTCGGAGTGTATGCCACGCGCTGTTTATTCATTTCCTTATTTTATTTATCCGTAATGTCGTCTATAACGGGGTGCAAAGGTATAAATAAATTTGGAAAGGAATTTTAAACCTTAAGTATTGACCTTATTTCATAAAAGAAATGTATTATTCAATATAAATGGAGAAAGATAGTGCTATATCCAAAAAGAATGCTTTCCTTTGTATCAACAAACAATAAGAGATTTATTTCGATTTGATTTTTCACATGTATCTCCTCAGTTATCCATACTGAGAATTTCCACCTCTGATTAAGAACTTCCTTATATTCTGTTGTTGAATTATTAATTTTTTATTTTTATATTTATGAACATGTACATTGGTAACCTTAGCTACAACGTTAGGGAAGCAGATTTGAGAGAAGTAATGGAAGAGTATGGAACTGTTGAATCAGTAAAACTTATCGTAGATCGCGACACAAGAAGATCAAAAGGTTTTGCATTCATCGAAATGCCGGAAACTTCAGAAGCAAAAAGAGCAATCGAAGAATTGAACGGAGCTACATACGAAGGCCGTCCGATGGTTGTTAAAGAAGCACTCCCAAGAAATTAATTCACTGAATTATAAGAACTGTATTGAAAAGGATATCCGCTATCGGGTATCCTTTTCTTTGTTTATAGCCCATTTAACGGCTCACCCGATATTTCTTGGGGGTAGTTCTTTTACATTTTCCTTACAATGCTTACATTTGTCTCATGACAGATCCGA
>PPYF01026737.1_pt1 | contig 57184 bp, 66 predicted proteins | sample 1559871 | NCBI WGS metagenome assembly PPYF01 (sample SAMN08240021, study PRJNA423297) | Human gut metagenome, whole genome shotgun sequencing project.
GGGCTTGTAGCGGGGTTTGGGGAGATGAGGAAGGATCTGGAGGGCTATCGCACGGGTGAGGAGAAGGGAGGGGAAGAGAGATTGGGTGAGTTTGAGATTGGAGATGAGCGCCGGGATTTCGGGATCCCGTTCCAAGTATGCATTCCGGCGAATGAAGGATGCGAGCATACGTATGGATTTCACCATTTCAGTCCTGTCTAATTTCAGTTGCAGGTCATATGGATTCTCCGGATGCCGGAAATAACCTGGATAGCATCCTCTTATTTCCGACAGGAGGGAATCGGGAATGGAGGAGATTTCGCAAGCGTTGACATTTACATCGGGGGAAAGTCGGGAAGCAAATACCAGCGCGGCATTATCATAATATCCGGCAACCCTCGCGGCATCCCAAGCGAATTCATTTATGCCGGAGGCACGGCAACATTGCGCCACTACCTTGAAGTGGATGCCGGGTGATCCTGTAAGCCGGTCGAAGACAGTAACCGCATGGCATTCGCGTGGAGAAACTCCGATAACTGCCACGACGAGATAACGGTCCGCATAATGATGGCCAAATTCAGGAAGAGCCCTTTGTTCCCAGATTCTCAGGTGTCCGGAACCGGAATCAGAAAACACGAGATTCGCAAGGGGGCCTTTTGCAGGATTTTGGTATGGGTCGAAAACGGGGACAGGAGATTTAAGGATCTCGCCAGCCGCCTTTGCGGGATGGCATTGTTTTTCCATTTTTCTCAACAGAGACCGGGAGATCAACGATCTTTCCGTCACACGGAAAGCCTCATCGGGGGATGACGGGAATTCATCTGACATCTGCCGCGAGAGTCGGAATTCACGACGCTTGTCGACATACCAAGCAATTGCTTCGAGAGAAGCCCCCATTTCCCACAACTTCCAGAGATATGCACCGGATGGAGTACGGGGTGCGGAGGCGATCTTTTTCCTATTTCTCAACAGCGAGGAGACGAAAGCATGTGGATCGTCTATTTCCCGGGAATATAAGGGGATCTTGAACCAAGGCATGAAGAAAGGGGTGAAGCGAGAGACGCCGCCGGAGGCATCGCGGTATTCACGAAAGAAGTAATTATTCCTGCCGTTGGCGGTTGATTCGAGTATGATCATGGAATCCGGGGAATCGATGACACCGGCAAACGCCGCCTTCACGACCGACTCAGGAGAAGTGCGGGTGGAATCATTCCAGAACGCCACTTCGGAACAGTGGATGAGGCTCAGATCGATTCCCCGGCATGCATCGGGGCACTCGGCCGAAGCAACGAATGTCTTGCAATTACGGTCTTTCATGAGACAGTTGAACAGTCGGCTACCGGATTTAGGGGATGCGGGGAACTTATCACCAGGCCACCATGAGGGATGTTGGAGAAAAGCGTCGTGAAGTCTCTCCTTAATGGATTCGGCACATGTGCGGTTGTGGGCAATAAGGATGGAATTGAGACCAGTCTGATGGAATAGCTGTAGCCACACCATGTAGAACTGCACGCAAGTTGAGCCACCCCACTGACGAGCTTTCAGCATTATGACATGGACCGGTTTACCGTCGGAACGGAGGCGGTCGAAGAGTGCGACCAGTTGACGCTGAGGATAATTCAGGATGAAAGGGATGGGGGCACCACTAACCTTATCCTTTATCCTGACGCAGGAGGCAGCCCAGAAGGGGAAGTCGAACCTGCAGCGGGTAAGCATAAACTCACGGCATACATCATTCCGGGTTTCCGGAGATGGAGTCATTTTCAGGTTACGCCTGATAAAAACATCGACGGAAGCAGCCGACATAAGATTCATGACCAGTGGAAGATCAGCCATGGTTTTCGGCAACCAAAGAGGGGATGATGCGATTCCTTTGACGAAGAAACGGAAGCGTGCGGGGTCGTCAGCATCGCCGATGATGGGATCGCAAGGGGCATTGAGGACACTGAGACGGCGGCAGTTTTCAGCGAGGATCTGCCTGATTGAGGGATTATCCATACTTTTTTGCCGTAAAATTAGATCGAGAGACATCGGATGCAGTTTTATTTTGCAACTAATCTTTGTAGAAAATGCAATCGGGCGGTCATTTCTGCCGGGGTTTCCGAGGCTTGCAGCCTCGGCTCGGCGGTACCATCCGGGGGATTTTTTTTGACGGGGATCAGTTCACAATACAAGAAGTGGCGGCGATTTTGGTAGGTTTTCGGAAGTTAAGGGTAGATGCCGTGTCGGGGGAATTTTGTAATTTTGCAGACGAAAACGCAAAGAGACATGGACGAAAAGGATATGAAGGATATGAAGGAGGTGCGCGGAGCGGAATTCGGAGGCGAACGCGCCCTCTTCGGAGTGAAGAACGTAAGGCTTGTGGACTGTGTATTCCATTCAGGAGAATCGGCACTGAAACACTCGGCCGACATCGTGGCCGAGCACTGCCGCTTCGAAGGGAGATACCCATTCTGGCACACGGAGAATTTCCGCATAGACGACTGCGAGTTCACAGTCGAAAGCCGCGCCCCGCTGTGGTATTCCGACCATCTCGTGATGAGACGCACGCATATCGACGCACCCAAGATGTTTCGCGAGATGAGGGATCTTTATCTCGAGGACGTCAAGATACCGGAAGCTGTAGAGACATTCTGGCACTGCCACGGCGTGAAGCTCCGCAATGTGGAGATCGCCAAGGCCGACAATGTCTTCAAAGATTGCACGGATATAGACATCGACGGCTACCGCCATCAGGGGAAATACGCATTCCAGTATTGCAAGGACATAGTGATACGCAACGCGGTGCTCGACACCAAAGACGCATTCTGGGAAACAGAGAACGTGACGATCTACGACTCGGAGATCAACGGCGAATATCTCGGCTGGCATTCGCGCAACCTGCATCTGATACGCTGCCGCATCAACGGCACGCAACCCCTATGCTATGCCGAAGGGCTCGTACTCGAGGACTGCGAGATGGGTCCGCAATGCGACCTGGCATTCGAGGAATCGGAGGTGGAGGCCACGGTGACCTCATCGATAGTCAGCGTGAAGAACCCGACCACCGGCCATATACGCGCACTGGCCATCGGCGAGGTGATCATCGACAAAAACGTCAGCGCACCTGCCGACTGCATTATAGAGACCGAACTTTGACTTTTTAAGCCGGGACAACGACTTCCATGCTTGAACTGATCCAGAGCGGAGCACCGATAAGCTTCCGTCAGCGGCTGATGCTGACGGCCCAGCTGTCGTGGCCCTCCATCCTGGCTCAGTTGTCGAGCATACTGATGCAATATATCGACGCGGCGATGGTAGGGCGACTCGGTGCCGACGACAGCGCCGCTGTAGGTCTGGTATCGACAAGCCTATGGCTCTTCTGGGGAATCTGCTCCGCGGCGATGGTGGGATTTTCCGTGCAGGTCGCCCACCGGATCGGCGCCGCCGACTATAGCGCGGCCCGCGGAGTGATACGCCAGGGGCTTGTGGCGGCTTTCCTCTTCGGCACTTTCATGGCTCTGGCCGGAATATCGATCTCAGGTCCTCTGCCGGAATGGCTCGGAGGGGAAGATGCCATCCGCGGGCATGCCTCTGTCTACTTCCTTGTATTCGTGGCCGCCCTACCCTTGCTCACCCTCAATTATCTCGGCAACGCCGTGCTCCGCGCATCCGGCAACATGAAGACAGCGGGAGCACTCAATATCCTTATGTGCGCCCTCGATGTAGTATTCAATTTCTTCCTGATTTTCCCCTCGCGCACCCTTGAAGTCGCGGGAATCGGCATGCACATTCCCGGCGCCGGACTGGGCGTCTTGGGAGCGGCACTCGGCACGGTTTGCGCGGAGGCGGTGACGATGTCGCTGGCGCTCTGGCAGATGTGCTGGAGGCAGAAAGAATTAGCAATATTCGGACGGCGGGGACGTGAGAACATGCGCTCGACTCATGAAGTGAATGAGCCGCGGGCTTTCCTCCCTACGGGTGTTGTGCTGCGCAACGCCCTGAAAGTATCGGCACCGATGACGCTCGAGCACGGGGTGATCTGCGGCGCCCAGATCATGGTGACGGTCATCGTAGCCCCGCTTGGAGTCATGGCCATAGCCGCCAATTCCTTCGCCGTGACGGCGGAGGCGCTGTGCTACATGCCGGGCTATGGCATAGGGGACGCGGCGAGCACTCTCGTGGGCCAGAGTTACGGCGCACGACGCAAGGATCTCGCCCGGCAGTTCGGATATATGACCGTGGGGCTCGGCATGATAGTGATGACGGTGATGGGTGTGGTGATGTGGATATGCGCACCTGCGGTCATGGAGATGTTCTCGCCAGTCAGGGAGATACAGGAACTCGGAGTGTCGGCGCTGAGGATCGAGGCATGGGCCGAACCGATGTTCGCGGCCTCAATCGTGGCCTACGGCGTAATGGTGGGTGTGGGCGACACGATAGTGCCCGCGGCAATGAACTTCGGGAGCATCTGGCTGGTCAGATTGCCGATTGCGGCGCTTCTCGCCCCGACGATGGGACTCAACGGCGTGTGGCTCGCGATGTGCATAGAGCTGTGCTGCCGCGGGGGCATATTCCTATGGCGCCTCCTCAGCGGAGTGTGGCTGCGACACGGACTGCGGTGAATTTTGAATGTTGAATTTTGAATTTTGAATTTTGAGGGGTTGTCTGTTGTCCGCTTTCCGTTTTCAGTTATTGGTTATTGGTTGAGGGGGAAGGCATCGCGGAGGCTGCGGACTCCATCCCAAATGATGAATACGGCCCATATCGCGGCCATTATCGCTCCTCCGATGAGGTAGAGCCAGAATATGAGCAGGAGGCGGGTGCACGACTCCATAACGATACGGGGACGCCGGGGCATTTCCCTGAGGGGTTTCCCGGTAGCAATCATATATGTGCACCATGCGAGCCACACAAAGATAAGAATGCCGGCCGCAATACCGACACCTATCTCCATATCCGAAGAAACAAACATCCCATTTTTTGCAAGGCCCATGGTGACAAGCGCACATGTTATTACTAATAACGCGATCTCACTGAATGTGCTGTTGAAGACTGTCTTGATACGAGCTCTCATAGAATTTTGAATGTTGAATTTTGAATGTTGAATTTTGAATGTTGAATTTTAAGCGGGAGGTGGGTTGAGGGCTTAGAGGAGGTCGGAGATGTCGAGGCCGAGGTTGAGGAGGATGGTCGAGGCGCTCTTGTGGGGCATGGCATAGGAGACGCCGAGGCGGAAAGAACGGACTTTCAGACCAAGGCCGGCCGAGAATCCCGACAGGAAATTGCGGCTGTAGGAGTTCATGTCGCTACGGGTCTTGTAGTTGTAGGCGAGATCAAGATAGAACCTGTCTGAGGGTTGATACTGCACTCCGAAAATAAGATGACGGAAGAGATTCTTCGCAAATCCTGATTTCAGGACAGTCTCCTTCACACCATCCTCAGTATGCTCATAATACGGGAGATTCCATTTCGTAAGGTTCCAGGCCGTGACGCTCAGGGAGAAACCGCCCTCCCCTATCCCCTGCATCCATCCAAGCTGAATGTCGAAAGGGAGATGATCGTAGGTGTCGGAGAAGCGTTTCAGCTGTCCTCCCATGTTCTTCAAAGCCACCGACAGCGACATATCCCTCTCCTCATCGTAATAATTGAGACCGAGGTCCGCGCCAAGGGCAAAAGCCGAATAGCGCTCATAGCTGCTGTAGATACCCTTTATGCTGATTCCTCCCCGCAGACGATAGGTGAAATCGTGGGCATAAGTGCCCTCAAACACCACATCGGAAGGGGAAAAAGCTCCCGTTGGCTGTCCGAACTCGTCGTAGCCAGCCATCTCACCATATCCGAGATAACGCAGACCCACAGACCACGCGCCATGCTCCCCGGCACCCTGGCCGTATCGCACACCCGCGAAATTGGAACTGCCGATCCAGTGCATATAGCTGAATACCGCCTGACGGCCGATCTCCGGACCAAGAAGGGCCGGATTCTGCTCAGCGAGGGAGATATCGTCGTCGATGACGGCGATATTCGTGCCCCCAAGCCCGTAGACACGGCTTGAGGCCGGTATGGACAGGAACGAATAAGCGTTCCTTCCCTCCTGCGCCGCCGAGGGAATGAAAGCACACAAAGCGGCGGCAGCCGCCACTGCAAGCCTCACTCCGGCCAAATGCCGTGATATGTCGGTGAAAAATATTCCCATACGCGTAGAGGATCCAAGAAGTCGTTGTTTAAAAGCAACGTTAAGGAGTTGTTTAAAAATAAACGTTAAATTACGGGCGGGAATGCGCCTGAACCATCTATATAACGCAACGCCCTTTTTTCTATTGTGAAAACGGAGGTATGGAGAGGAGGGGATGGAGACCCGGAGCCGATTTAATTGTGAATAAATGTAAAACATAATTAAATTGTTTAATTCCCGGCTCGCGGCTATTGCATAACTCATGGTTCAGACGTATATTTGCAACGTAAAAACTCTTTAACCACGATATGAGACTTCATGCATTGCTGCTCATCGCCGGCATCCTCTCCACTCCGGCATTCATCACGGAAGCCACGGCACAGAAGTGCCGGGTGTCGTCAGGCGTGACGTCAGACGGCCACCGTAGCTTCAAGGAGGTGTATGAATTCGATTACGTAGAGGAGAAACCGGAATTTCCCGGAGGTGGCACCTCACTGGTGAACTATATAAACGAGCACCGTCGTTACCCGGCCAAGGCCTACGCCATAGGGATAGAGGGGAGGGTGACCTGTTCGTTTGTGGTCAACGCCGACGGCACTGTCAGCAATGTGACCGTGATCAGAGGTGTGGAGCCGTCGCTCAACCGCGAGGCCGTGAGGATTCTCTCCAGCATGCCGCAGTGGTCGCCGGGAAAGCTTGAAGGCCAGACAGTGCCCGTAAGGGTGATCTGCGCTGTTCCGTTCAGGAAATGAGCCACACCCCCTCCTCACTCAACAAGCAATAGCTTTTTTAGGACAATATATTGAATAGTTTTGATTTTTAGCACAGAAAAAGGATTGACCGTGAGGCCAATCCTTTTTATTCCTGTATTTACGGCCGATACCCGCAGGGGGCGGGAAGGCCGGGTATAAGTGTCACACGAGGGAGACAACTATATCCTCATCGTTTTCAGCGATCGCGATCTTGCCCTCGCGGCCAAGCCAGCCGAGAGCGGCCATGATCTCATCTTTCTTCAGCTTCGTGGCTTTCTTGATCAGCTTGAAGCCGAGCATGCGGGTGTCTGATTTGTCAAGCGCCTTGTAGACCTCACCGGCCCACGTGCCAATTGTCTCAATGTTCATCATTTTTGAATTTAGTTATGTTAAACTTCTTTGCTTATTTCTCCGGATTACAAGGAGATTTTACTGATTAATGGCGATTTTAAAGTGCAAAATTAATAAAATATTTTCAAAATCATGCACTTTTGCCGCCATATAATCGATTTTGAGCATATTTTTACATCTTCACACGTTTTATGAAATGCAAAATCACATATTCCTGTATCCGATTCCACATTCCTCTTCCTCATATTTTTAACAAACAGAAAGGGAGGTTTGTTGGGAAAATGACAGTTTTAGAGCTCGTTCCTTAACAACAGCACTCAGCCCGGCATCACGACGGAGGGGCACCTCCGGGCGGCATCTCATTCATAGATCAGCATCGATGAAGAACCCGACGTGCCGTGTTCTCCGACAGAACTATCGCTCACTTTCTTTCCGTAAGATAAAGAATAACTCAACGTGAGCATATATGTCGGACCGGCAAAACTGTTGTAGATGCGCCGGCGCTGGTAGAAATGAGGGGCATCGACATAGGCAGAGCCTCCCCTTCTCGAGGTATTGAGGAAATCAGATGCTTTCAGATCCATATGCAGGTTCTTCACGGTGTAGCTGAATCCCAGCGCGTATTTCCAGGGGGTATAAGTCTTTCCAATGCCCGTATAGACTGTCTTCTCCGGCACGATATTCCCGTAGGCATACCAGGAATTGCCATACCAGGCAGCGGAAAGCCACCCTCCCCACCAGGACGCAGTCTTGCGGTAGTCTCCGGCAGTCTTCAGGAAATTATAGGAAGCGTAGCCTGTCAGCACAAGCTTACGCGAGAAGAAGCGACCTGTAAGCTTCTGCGTCACGGAGATCTTATGGTCGGTGTTATGGTCGGAGAGCGAGGCGATCAGTCCGTCGTATCCTTTCTCCACGAGCCACACCTTATAGTCCTTATTAAACATGGGATTATATCTCACTACAGACACCAGACTGTAATTCCGTCCCGGATTCCATGTATTGCTCAGACTGTTGCTCCATTGGAGGCGTGATCTCAGATCGGGGTTCCCCCTCCTCCAGAGGAGTTCTGTCTGACGGATTGTAAGGCCGTTCTTCATTTCCAAAGGATATCCCACGTTCTGAAGAATGGAAGAGAACGACGTGCTCACCTTCCGGTTCCACTTATGTCTGAGGTTTATCGTCATCCTCGGATAATAGTTGATTTCGTGGGCCACGCACCCGTCGTTCTGACGGAAACGTTTCCATGTCATTCCCGGCTCCACCCTGAGCGAAGTCGCGCTTCCAAATTTATGGCTGTACTGGAAAAAGAGACCACCCGACATGTCGCGCGAGAGGAATATATTCTCATAATTACCACTATAATCCACCCGGTTGCGCTGAAGGCTAATGAAGGTGCTGACATTGATTGAATTGCGGGCATTGAAGGTCTTAGAATAGGTTGGGGAAAAGTAGAATTCATATCCCCTCTCGCGACTTTCATTGTCGATGGCGGGATAACCTTGCGCCTGATAGAATGAACGCGCGCGGCCGGAGCTGCCGGAAGTCTGAAGATAGAGACTGAGCATCTGGCCCTTGGGGAGCCACAATGTGAAGTTTGATTCGTAGAAAGGGGTCGCAATCCTGTTGGAATTATCAGAACTGTAGAACCTTGAATCTATTATCGACGGAGAATAGAGGGTGGAGGCGTCATGACTGACAGACGGGGTTGCCGTCATCGACCATCCCGCCGTGTTAGCCCAGCTCACATCCTTATGTTCATACGTGGCTTTCAACGATCCTTCAAACCCATGATTCCTCACCCTGCCATTCCTATAGCCTGAAGTCTCCTCCACCTTGTCAAAATGGTCGCCACCATAAAAGAAATCCTTGTAATCGGTCGAAGATGACGCTCCGTCATGATGGTCGGAGCGATACCGGCCCATCACGAAAGCATCGTAGGTCATGCGACGGTAAGCGAGTTTCGAACTCAGATTGTAGTCGCCGCCGATCCCCGTGAGCTGCTGTTCGACCGTCGCTTTCGTATATCCACCATATTCATATTTCCTCATCACAAAGTTCACCACATTGTGCTTCCCCTTGAAATTGGCGGCGACAGGCATAGGGAGGTATTCCACGCTCGCCACGTCTTTCGGATTGAGAGCCTTGAGGTCGCTCGAAGAAGCCGGTTTTCCGTCGATGAAAAACTCAGCCGGTTCGCCCGTCATTGTCTCGACCTTAGCAGAGCCTGGAAGCACCGTGATTTCCGGAAGAGCCATCCTCTCGAGCAGCGAGACCGCATCATAAGAGAATTTCTTCTCCCTCGAAGTGGGATAAAATACCACTCCCTCATCGGTCTCCTTCCTCGTGGCGCCCTCAACCACAACCTCCTTCAGATTCTTTACCTTATCCTTACCATTATTGCTGACAGTATCATCCCGGTTACCCTCAGCCGCGCATCGAGCATCTGAGGATAAGCCCGGACCTATCTCCGACTTATCCGCACATTCTTTTCCATATGCCATTCCCCAGGCAAAGCCCGCACATATCAGAGCAAGCACTATCGCTCCACATTTCATAAGGTTCATTCTCTTCAAGGTCTTCAACTCAGGCTGTTTATAAATTTCCACAAAGTCTCATCGGCAGCCATGCTCGCACAGCTCCCCTCCTCAGCTTGCGAAAATCCCTGTAAAATCCTCTCAGCTTTAAGCCGAGGCATATACAAACTTACTTTTTAAACGCTTTTATATTAATATTGTTTCACAATATAAAAGTTTTTTTATAAAATATCCATTAGTGGGAGTTTGAAATAAACCTTATTCTCCCTCACCTACGACAAACCGGCTTCGCGCTATTACTTCGCCAATATTTCGCGACATTGCTTCGCGCTATTACTTCGCCAATATTTCGCGACATTGCTTCGCGCTTTTACTTCGCCATTATTTCGCGACATTGCTTCGCGCTTTTACTTCGCCAATATTTCGCACCGTTGCTTCGCGCTTTTACTTCGCCACTCTTTCGCACCGTTGCTTCGCGCTTTTACCTGTGGTATCAGCTATTACCTCATCATTATTTGCGCTTTAACACAGAGGAAAGCAAAATATATGAAAAGTTTTATTAATTTTGCATCATGAAGAAGAAAAAGAGCGATGGCCCGATGCCGACAAGCATTATCGGAGAAGGGAGAGTCATAAAGAACACCGGGAGCGCATACGTCGTGCGTATGGAGGAGAGCGGCCTGGAGCTCAACTGCCGGATCAAAGGGAATTTCCGCATAAAGGGGATCCGCACGACCAATCCGGTGGCCGTGGGCGACATCGTGACCGTATCGGAAGCGGCCGACGACGCCGACTATATCACAGCCATAGCCCCACGCAAGAACTACATCATAAGGAGGGCCTCCAACCTCTCCAAGGAGAGCCACATACTGGCCTCCAACCTCGACCTCGCCATACTCGTGGCAACACTCAAGGACCCCGCGACCCCGCTTACCTTCATCGACCGCTTCTTAGCCACCGCCGAGGCCTATTCCGTGCCCTCGGCAATCGTGCTCAACAAGGAGGACACGTGGGATGCCGACGACCGCGAGCTTGCCGACGCGATATACAACCTATACACCTCCATAGGCTACAAGGTGTTCGTACTCTCAGCAAAGAGCGGGGATGGACTGCCGGCACTGTCGGAATTCATAAAAGGGAAACTCACCCTCCTGGCCGGAAACAGCGGAGTGGGAAAATCGTCGCTGATAAACGCACTGGTGCCGGGAGCCAGCCTGCGCACCGGAGAGATCTCCGACATACATCACACCGGAACCCACACCACCACCTTCTCCGAGATGATCGACCTGCCGGAGGGGGGCGCCATAATCGACATACCGGGAGTGCGCGGATTCGGCACCATAGATTTCAAGCCGGAGGAAGTAGGCCATTTCTTCCCGGAGATATTCCGGCACTCGCACGACTGCCGCTACAGCGACTGCAAGCATACCGGAGAACCGGGATGCGCCGTGGTTCCCGCCGTGGAGCAGCATTATATCTCCGAAAGCCGATATACCTCCTATCTCTCCATCCTTGAGGAAGCCTCGGAGAAAGAGGGGGCCGACAAATACAGAAAACCATACTAACAATAAAAATTCCACACCATGCTATTTGATCTGCTTGATAAATATCTGCTTGAGATAGTAGTTATAACAGGACTCACTCTTTTTGCAATCGTATGCATATTAGTGTACAAAGATTTGAAAGCCAACCAAAAATTAAACAATCAACTCTTCAATCTCGATAAGGAACTGTCGGTACAGATCAACGAAAAATTAATCCCGATGTCGAAGTCCATCCTCGAACTGCGCAAAGACCTCAACGCCCTTAACCACCAACTTGACAAACTTGACACCAAAGTGCTGAACATGGAGCTGGAACGCGTGAAAAAAGAGGTTGAAAGAGTGATGCTTTTCCGGAAACTGTTCGGCAACAGAGAGGATGACACTGATGAAACTTACAATCAGGATGAGAACGTAGACGCAGAGGAAAACGAGCTCCCCGAAGAGAGCGAAATGCCTGGAGACAACCCGGAGGAGGGGAGCTCCGAGAACGATACGTCTTCAGACGATACATCCTTCAGATACAGGTCGGACATGAACCAGGACACCAATGAGGTCGGCATGAACTGAAACCGACATTCCCCTCACCCTACGAGCGATTCGGAAAGGATATGCTCCAGATCGGGCGCGCTCACCTTCACAGTGAGCTCTCCGTCCTTAGCTACCGAGATGTGGCCCGTCTCCTCGCTGACTATGACACAGACCGCATCCGTGACCTGGCTCATGCCCAGGGCAGCCCTATGGCGCAGACCGAGATTCTTGGGAATGTCCATATCATGACTCACCGGCAGGATACAACCCACCGACTTTATATGATGGCCTGATATTATCATGGCACCGTCATGGAGCGGGGAATTCTTGAAGAATATATTCTCTATCAGACGCACGTTGATGTCGGCGTCGATGATATCGCCGGTGTTCTCGAAATCGGTGAGAGGCACCTTGCGCTGAAACACTATGAGAGCCCCGGTCTTTGTCTTGCTCATGCTCATGCATGCATATACCACGGCCATGATCCTCGAGTGCTCCACCTCACCCGAACCCTCGTGGCTAAACAGCTTGCGGAGATATTTCCATTTCTCATTCGAACCGATGTCTATGAGGAAGCGCTTTATCTGATCCTGGAAAAGGATGACCAGTATTATCAGGCCGATACTCATGAACTTGTCGAGAATAGTGCCTGTAAGCCTCATCTCAAAGATTTCGGAGGCTATGACCCAGAGGGCGAAAAACATCAGCACTCCGTAGAACAGACTCAGAGTGCCGCTGCTTTTCATAAGTTTGTAGACATAGAAAAGCAGCAACGCGATAATCAATATGTCGACTACGTCTTTTACTCCAAGACTGATCATAGGCTGGGGAGATTGAAAGTCAGGTTATCAGGGAAACAGAGATAAGGTCAGCGTCTTGACTCGAAGAGAGCCTTCATGAGCCGGACCGTGTCGACAGCCGGGGCCACATCGTGGACACGGACAATGTCGGCACCGTTGTATAAGGCGATAGCGTCGAGGGCCATAGTGCCCGGCAGGGAGCCGGCGGGGGTAGAGCCGAGAGTCTTCCATATCATGGTCTTGCGCGAGAGGCCGGCGAGCACGGGACAGCCTATCCGGCAGAACTCTCCGAGTTCGTCGAGCAGGCGGAAATTCTGCCCGACTGTCTTCGCAAATCCGAAGCCGGGATCGACAATGACATCGTTGACTCCAAGGCCGCGGAGCTCATATATCTTTCGGGAAAGATCGGTGATCACCTCGGCCGTGACGTCGCCATACCCGGTCATAGACTGCATGGTGGATGGAGTGCCCCTCATGTGCATGAGCACATAAGCCACACCCAAGGACGCCACCGCGGGCCACATATCCGGATCGAGAGAACCTCCCGAAATATCATTGATAATATCCACTCCCCACTCTCTGACACATCTCTCCGCAACCGCGGCACGGAAGGTGTCGACACTGACGACGGCCTCGGGCCAGACTTCCCTGACAGCTTCCAGGCCGACGGCCAGACGGCTATATTCCTCCTCGGCGCTGACGTCGTCGGCGCCGGGACGCGAGGAATAGCCCCCGAGATCGACAATGTCGGCACCCTCCTCACGAATGAGGCGCACGCGCTCCCTCACAGCCTGCGCCCCGGGAGTGCGGCTTCCGGAGTAAAAGCTGTCGGGAGTGACGTTGACTATCGCCATCACCTTCGGCACGGAAAAATCCATAAGTCGTCCGTTGACATTGATCGTGAGGTCGGGGCGGTCCATAGGCTGAGATCTATTTAAAAACTGTTGCGGTATGTGGTGGGAGTGCCGGTCAGGAACGTCCGGCACGCTTACGTTCGTTCTCGTCGAGGATTATCTTGCGCAGACGGAGATGGTTGGGTGTCACCTCCACATACTCATCCTCCTTGATGTATTCCAGAGCCTCCTCGAGCGAGAAGACCACGGGAGGCACGATGCGGGCCTTATCGTCGGCACCGGAGGCACGCATGTTGGTGAGTTTCTTCGATTTGGTGACGTTGACCACAATATCGTTGTCTTTGGCGTTCTCGCCAACCACCTGGCCGGCATATACCTCTTCCTGAGGGAATATGAAGAATTTGCCACGGTCCTGAAGCTTGTCGATGGCATAGGCATAGGCGGTGCCGGCCTCCATTGCGATAAGCGAACCATTGGTGCGGCGTTCGATAGTGCCTTTCCAGGGCTGGTATTCCAGAAAGCGGTGGGCCATGATGGCCTCCCCGGCAGTGCCTGTGAGCACATTGTTGCGAAGGCCGATAATGCCACGGGAAGGGATCACGAACTCTATGTTGATACGGTCGTTCTGGGTTTCCATCGAGAGGATATCCCCCTTACGGCGCGTCACCATGTCGATCACCTTCGAGCTGTATTCCTCGGGGACATTTATGGTCAGAGCCTCGACCGGCTCGCATTTGACCCCGTCGATCTCCTTCACGATGACCTGAGGCTGTCCCACCTGAAGCTCATATCCCTCGCGGCGCATAGTCTCGATCAGGATGGAAAGATGGAGCACACCCCGACCGAACACAGTCCATTTGTCTTCCTGCTCACCTTTCCTCACCCTGAGGGCAAGATTGCGGTCGAGCTCTTTCTCGAGGCGGTCAGCGATATGGCGCGAGGTGACATACTTGCCATCCTTTCCGAAGAACGGGGAATCGTTGATGGTGAAGGTCATCGACATCGTGGGCTCGTCGATGGATATACGCGGGAGGGGCTGCGGATTGTCGACGCATGTCACGGTATCTCCGATCTCGAAGTTCTCAAGCCCGACGATGGCGCAGATATCGCCGCTCTCAACCTCACTGACCTTCTTACGCCCCATTCCTTCGAAAGTATGGAGCTCCTTAATACGCTGCTTGCTTACAGAGCCGTCTTTCTTGCAGAGTGCAATGTCCATACCCTCGCGGAGCACACCACGATGGACACGCCCCACGGCGATACGGCCCACATAGCTGCTGTAGTCAAGGCTCGTGATGAGCATCTGCGGATCTCCCTCGAGCCGCTTCGGAGCCGGTATGTATTCGATGATGGCATCGAGCACGGCAGTGATATCCTCCGTGGGCTTTCTCCAGTCGGTGCTCATCCAGTTCTGTTTGGCAGACCCGTAGATGGTGGGGAAATCAAGCTGGTCTTCAGTAGCGTTGAGATTAAACATGAGATCAAAAACCATCTCGTTGACCTCATCAGGACGACAGTTGGGCTTGTCGACCTTATTGATCACCACCACAGGCTTGAGCCCCATCTGTATAGCCTTCTGAAGCACGAAGCGGGTCTGGGGCATAGGGCCCTCGAAAGCGTCGACGAGAAGCAGACATCCGTCGGCCATGTTGAGCACGCGCTCCACCTCACCGCCGAAATCGGCGTGTCCCGGGGTGTCGATGATGTTTATTTTCGTGCCCTTATAATTGATCGATACGTTTTTGGAAAGGATCGTTATGCCTCGCTCGCGTTCGAGGTCGTTGTTGTCGAGAATAAGTTCGCCTGTGGTCTGGTTGTCACGGAATAGGTGACCGGCGAGCAACATTTTGTCCACCAGAGTGGTCTTGCCATGGTCTACATGGGCGATAATCGCGATATTGCGGATGTCTTGCATAAAAAGTCGTTGATATTCGGGCGCAAAGTTACAAAAAATCAGCCGAACAACATTCCTGATGCGCCAACTTTTTATATCCGGACTCTTCATTTTGCAAGACTTCACCTTTCGGGAGGGGAATGATACTGAACCTTTGGGAGCCAAGATATGTTATAATATCACAACGGGCAAGATATCCCGCAGGCCGTGGATTCCGGTATGGAAACGGCCTCCCGACGGGTTCTCTACCTCTTCTCCGCCCGTTATCAGGAAATCAAGAGGGTGTAAGGAACCGATACCCCATGCAATAATTGAACTCCGGCCTCACGTGCGCCGGACAATGGAAATGAAGAAGGCCTCCTCACCTCATCGGCTCTCCTTCGGCGCGAAGCCGTCAGCAGAGGCATGAATGGAAGAAGCCAGGACGCACGGAACATCCGGGTGTTTCCGCAGCGACTATCGAAAACGACGAAAAAAGGCGTCCCCCTGGGAGGACGCCTTTTTTGTCTCTTTTGTGCCGGAGCAGATCTCGGGCTTACTTACGGATGCCGAGCTCTTTCTTGGCGATGATAGCACGGTAGCGGTTGATGTCCTTGCGTACCAGATAGTCGAGGAGCGAACGGCGCTGGCCTACAAGCATCTTGAGGGCGCGTGCGGTAGCATAGTCCTTGTGGTTCTCCTTAAGGTGCTCGGTGAGGTGCTTGATGCGCACGGAGAAAAGTGCGATCTGGCTTTCGGGGCTACCGGTGTCGTTCTTGCCCTGGCCATATTTTTCGAAGATGGCCTGCTTCTCTTCTGTAGAAAGATGCATAATCTGATGAGAGTTTTAAAGATTTATTATTCAAATACTTTTCTTAAAAAAGCCACAGCGTCGGGACTCTCCCCCGCGCCTGCCTTTCGCGAAAAGCGCTGCAAAGTTAATGATTTTCCGCCGATTTACCAAATCATATCTGTCAGAAAGTCATTGCGAAGCCATGATTAGCCCTTAAATCCGTGAGATTTGGCGAAAATACCAATAATATTATTAATTCGCGTTAAAACTGTTGCTTAACGCACTTTTTTTTATTAACTTCGCAGTAGAAAGGCCGTTTCCGCTTCCGTGGGATACAGCCCGACCCAGATCTTAACTAAAATATCTATTCTTACATTAAGGCATGAAGATACAAAAAGTCCTTACACTGGCAGCCCCCGTCATCTTTTCCATGACACTCCTGAACCCAACCGCAGTGGCGGCCCAGAGCCGCTTTGACGAGCAGTTCGTCAGCTATCCTACCTACTCAGGCAACGATCTCGAGCTTCTGGTCGACAATTCAGGCACCCATTTCCGTCTCTGGAGCCCCAAGGCCCAGGAAGCACGAGTGAACCTCTATGACAACGGCCACACCGGCTCCCCTTACCAGACCCTCTCCATGAAGGCCGACCCCGCCAACGGCACCTGGACCGCATCGGTGCCCGAGAAGCTATACGGCAAATTCTACACTTTCCAGATCATGGCCGACGGCAAATGGAAAGACGAGACCCCCGGAGTATGGGCGAAAGCCGTGGGAGTAAACGGCAAACGCGCCGCCATAATAGACCTTGCCAAGACCGATCCCGAGGGATGGGCCACAGACAAGGGGCCGGCGGTGAAGAATTTCTCAGATGTCATAGTCTATGAAATGCACCACCGCGACATGTCGATGCATCCCTCATCGGGAATCGCGAATAAAGGTAATTTCCTCGCGTTGACCGAGGAGGGCACCGTGTCGCCGCTCGGCGAAAAGACCGGCATAGACCATCTCAAGGAGCTCGGCATCACCCACGTGCACATCCTCCCTTCGTATGACTATAACTCGGTCGACGAGATGAATCTTCAGAACAATACCTACAACTGGGGATACGACCCGCAGAATTACAACGCCCCGGAAGGTTCCTACTCCACCAACCCCTCGGATCCGGAGACCCGTATCCGCGAGATGAAAGAGATGGTGAAAGCCCTTCATGACGCCGGAATCGGAGTGATCATGGACGTGGTCTACAACCATACCGCCGAGAACGACGGCTCCAATTTCGAGCTCACCGCGCCCGGCTACTATCATCGCCACTGGGACGACGGGAAATATTCCGACGCCTCCGGCTGCGGCAACGAGACAGCATCCGACCGCCAGCAGATGCGCGACTACATCATCAATTCCACGAAATACTGGGCAGATGAATACCATATCGACGGATTCCGTTTCGACCTCATGGCCATACACGACACCGAGACCATGAACGAAGTGGCCGCCGAGCTGAAGAAAATCAATCCCGACATCTTCGTCTACGGCGAGGGATGGACAGCCGGCGACTCACCGCTCGCCGTCGACCGCCGCGCACTGAAGGAGAATGTGTCGAAGATGAAGGATATAGCCGTGTTCTCCGACGATCTGCGCGACGCCGTGAAGGGGCATTACTCCAACGCCGAAGACCGCGGCTTCGCCACCGGGAAGCCGGGCAACGAGGAGACCGTGAAGATCGGCATCGTCGCAGCCACGCCCCATCCGCAGGTGGATTACAAGAAGGGCAACAATTCGAAATTCCCCTATGCGGAGTCGCCGGAGATGATCGTAAACTATGTGTCGTGCCACGACGACCTGTCGCTGACCGACAAGCTCCACAAATCGATGGCAGGCGAGCCGGAGAAAAACATGCTCGAGGCCGCCAAGCTCGCGCAGACAATTGTCTTCACCTCTCAGGGCACTCCGTTCATGTTTGCCGGCGAGGAGATATTCCGCGACAAGAAAGGGGTGCACAACTCCTACAAGAGCCCAGACTCCATCAACGCCATCGACTGGAACAACAAGACGAAGTATCACGATCAGTTTGAATACTACAAGGGTCTGACAGCCCTGCGCAAGGCACATCCGGCCTTCCGCATGACATCGGCCGACGACATAGCGCGCCATCTCGTATTTGACAAGATCGACTCCGCGAAGACTCCCAACCTCATCTCCTATTCACTGAAAGACCACGCCAACGGCGACTCCTGGAACGAGATAAAGCTCGTCTTCAACGGAGCCTCCGAGCCTCAGACCGTCAACATAAAGAAAGGCGTCTGGAAAATCGTGGCTAAAGACGGTAAGATCTCTCCGGCCGAGGGGCTGGGCACCACCAAGGGGGGCAAGATAACCCTCGCGCCCTATTCCGCGCTCATTCTCGCAAGGGAATAAGCGAACATGCAGAACACATAAATATGACAGAGATATGAAACTCGCAGAAGCACTCCAGATAAGGGCCGACCTCCAGAGGCGGCTCGCGCAGATGCCCGCGCGTCTGCGCAACAACGCGACGGTGCAGGAGGGATCGGCACCGACGGAAGATCCAAAGGCGCTGCTTGAGGAGACAGACAGGCTGCTCTCGCAACTCGAGGATATCACAACGCGCATAAACGTGACAAACAGTCAGGTGACCGACGAGGAGGGACACTCGCTGACGGCCCTCATCAGCCGCCGCGACATGCTCCGGAAGAAAGCATCGCTGATGCGCGATTTCGCACAGGAAGCCGGAGACATCACTCCACGCCGCACCCTTACTGAAATAAGGGTGGTGAGCACCGTAGATGTAGCCGCCCTCCAGAAGGAATGTGACCATATCTCGAAGGAACTCCGCGAGACCGACACGAAAATCCAGGGACTCAACTGGACAAAAGATCTCATCTGACGCACCTTGCCTGCGCAAATCAGCGACAGATCCGCGCCAATTCCCGCAACGACACACCGGGGAGGGGGAGACAGCGGGGGCGAGCACCAAAAACAATTCATATGGTTGACGGCATGACGGGCCGTATTCTTAACATTACCGTCAGACACCGCACATCCGCATACCTGCCAGAAGGCATCACAACTCAATGTTTTTTCCCACGGCGCTGACCCGCCGCCTCCCCTCCCCCTTTCTTCACAAGCAGGGCTGTCTGACTTCCGTCGGACAGCCCTGCTCTATTTATATCATATCACAGTAAATTACAAGGGAAACCTCTCTATTCTTCAGTCTTGAATCCTATCCGCTTATGAGGAGACGCTTTCTTCCGGTCAGCCTGTAAATCTGCGAGAGCCATATTTATGGCTTCCAGCTGAATCCGGGTGTCTTCGTTGATGTCGTTGTAGTCGGCGAAAATCTCCTCAAGATCCTGCTTAAGTTCCTCAAAATTCTTTTCAAGGGTGGAGAGGCGCAGGGCCACGGGATTGGCTGTGACCATCTTACGGATAGCGACAAAAGCCCTCATTATGCCCATATTAATCTGAATAGCGATTTTTGAGGTCAACACACTTGAAAGCATAGCGACTCCAAGTTCGGTAAAAGCGTATGGATTACGTCTCATTCCCATTTTGACAGAATTGGACATCACAATCTGTGATTTCCATTTTTCCACCTCTTCATCACTCAATTGAAACATAAAATCTTCAGGGAAACGGTCGGCATTACGTTTGACAGCTTGATTCAAGGCTCTCGTCTCCACACCGTACATTGCAGCCAAATCCCTGTCAAGCATCACTTTCTGCCCTCGTATATCATAAATCTTCGAACGGATAATCTCTAAGTCATTCATGTTCCACAGATATTAAAGTTAACAGCTTCCACCGGTATATACCTCCGACAATGACTTCAACCAAGAAAATTAATTCTGTTGGGCAAATACGGGGCAGGCGAAGGAATAAGAAAATGACGCAGTGTCAAGATATCAACCAACTGCGCCATTTATCCTGTATCTCCATAGGGAGTCGAACCCTAATCGTCGGAACCGGAATCCGATATTCTATCCATTGAACTATGGAGACATTTCATTTGCAAAGTTAAGCATTTTTTCCGAACTTTGCATTATCACAGATAAAAATTTCATTCGCAAGATGGACGTCAAGATAGAACCGAGCTGGAAACGGCATCTCGCCGACCAGTTCGACCTCCCTTATTTCAAGGCCCTCACCGACCATGTCAGAGCCGACTATGCAAACCCCGCAGTCAGGGTCTATCCCCCGGGGCCGGAGATTTTCGCGGCTTTCGACGCATCGCCTTTCGACAACACGAAGGTAGTGATCATCGGCCAAGACCCCTACCATGGCCCGGGACAGGCCAACGGGCTCTGTTTTTCGGTTGCTCCCGGCGTACAGATGCCGCCATCGCTGGTGAACATCTTCAAGGAGGTCAGCGACGACACGGGCGCTCCCTTTCCGGCTGACGGCGACCTCTCCAGGTGGGCCCGGCAGGGAGTGCTGCTGCTCAATTCCTCATTGACGGTGCGCGAACATCAGCCAAAATCACATTCAGGCATAGGCTGGGAGACCTTCACAGACGCAGCCGTGAGAGCACTGGCCTCGGAACGCGATAATCTTGTCTTCATGCTGTGGGGTTCTGACGCCATAAGGAAAGGGGCCAACATCGACAGAGGAAGGCACCTCGTACTCACCTCTCCCCACCCCTCCCCTCTCTCGGCATATCGCGGATTTTTCGGCAATCATCATTTCTCGAAAGCCAACGAGTATCTTGTGGCTCACGGCAAAACCCCGATAGAATGGTGAGCATTCAAATGTCGGATCCGTGTTTCCGGCGCGCCACGACTGTATGCTTCCTCCTGCATGCCGCGATTTGTTCCTTTGCTTCCGCGCCTTTGGTATCAGAAGTATTCTCTCCTGAGATAAAGACCGTGACGCTCAGGAATCCCGATAATTTCATGGCACCTCCGGTGATACGCCTTGATTCCGACGACAGACTGATCCTAAGTTTCGACATACTCGGAGACTCGCACGATTATCTGCGTTACCGGCTTATACACTGCAACCACGACTGGCAGCCGTCGATGCTTCTCGAATCAGAATATATCGACGGATTCAACGAGGCCATGGTAGACGACTATGCTTATTCCTCGAATACCTTCACACATTACGTGAACTACCGGATCACAATACCCGGCTCTGGCCTGACCCCTCTGGTAAGCGGCAACTATCTCCTGCAGGTTTATCCGGAGGAGAATGCGGACTCTGTATTGCTGCAGCAGCGGTTTTCAGTCTCTGAAAATGCTGTGGCAATAAACGGGATGGTGACATCGAACACAGACCGCGGATTCAACACCGAGTGGCAACAGGTGGCGCTCGATATAGACTTTTCAGGAATGGCGGATATTGATCCATACAGAGACTTGAAAGTAACCGTGACGCAAAACAACCGGCAGTCTACCAGACGAACCATCACTGCGCCCCTCCGCGTAGAGGGCAACCATGCGATATTCGACCATAACAAGGATCTCATATTCAATGCCGGCAACGAATACCGCAGATTCGAGACCGTCAAAGCCGACAGCCCGGGGATGCATGTAGACTCCGTGGCATTCTCTGACGGGCGCAGGGAAGCGTTTTTGACAATTGATCTTCCGCGCGCCGATCTACCGTATGCCTACGACAGGACACAGCACGGACGGTTTATGGTGGATGAATACAGTTCTACCGATCCCGACCTCGGGGCCGATTATGTAGATGTCAGTTTCTCCCTCGACATGTCCCGGATTGAAGGATATGAGGTCTTTGTAGGCGGTGATCTTACGGGAGACATTTTCGATGAACACAACCGGATGGTCTATGATCCAAGGACTGGACGCTACACTCTGACGCTCCCGCTGAAACAGGGAAGTTATAACTACCAGTATCTGATACGCCGCATCAACTCCGCAGGTCCGGCCGATCCTTCTCCTATAGAAGGGGATTTCCACGAGACCGGCAATGAATATCTCGTTGAGGTCTTCTACACACCTCCGGGAACCCGCGCGGACCGCCTTATAGGCACATCCTTGTTAGAATAGAGGCATTTTGTTTACTAAGATAACATTTTTTAAGATATATTATATCATTTTACGACCCAAAACGCTTGCACTTTGCAAATTATATAGTAATTTTGCATCGAAATTTAGGTATCTATATTCCTAACATGTAAGAATTTATTTAGTTAAGCAAAAGAAAAAGTGGACAGACTGGGAAGCCCGTCCACTTTTTCCTTTTTATAGAAGAGAACATATCGGAAAGGCTTTTGAGCCATTCCATCTTATCTATATTTTCTGAAAATCTCCAACAAATATACCTCACAGACATGCTTCTTATTAAAGACACCCTCGTATCTGAAGACCTTATCGAACGATTTTTCGTTTGCGACCTCGACTCCTGTCTGGGACAATGCTGCATCGACGGTGACGCTGGAGCTCCCCTCCTGCCTGAGGAGCGCGATGCCATCGACAATCATCTTGAAGAGATTCTCCCGATGCTTACGCAATCAGCCCGAGACACTATCAAGGAGGAGGGATCTTCCTACATTGACGCGGAAGGGGATCTTGTGACCCAGATTGTAGGAGGTCGCGACTGTGTCTACACTTATTATGCTGAAGGAGGGAAATGTCTGTGCGCACTTGAGAAGGCTTTCCGGGAAGGAAAGTTGCCGCAACTCAAGCCATCGTCATGCCATCTTTACCCGGTTCGCCTGAGTCATGTAGGCGATCTTACCGCCGTCAATCTCCACCGTTGGAAGATATGCCGCAGTGCGGAGAGGAAAGGTCGGGCCGAGGGGGTTCGTGCCTACCAGTTTCTTAAGGAGCCATTGATTCGCCGTTTCGGTCAGGAATGGTATGATGAGCTTTGCCTTACTGCAGAGGAATGGCTACGCTCCGGAAGATAATTTCGGAATACTGTCATATTCTCTCCCGATATTCCGGCGAATATCGGAAGAGAATTCTTGTAATTCCGCATTCTATTATTCCGGATAATTTTTAATCGTGATAGATGGCTGAATATCAATATAAACATCGCCTAAAAGATGTACTAAAAATGTACTAATAGCAGAAAATTGAGAAAGAGGAAGAAAGTGTTTTGCGAATAATTAACAGTTGTTTGGGATTTTTAATTACGGTAATTTTCGTTGATTTACCACTTTTGAGGCGGTATTTGTGCTTTTCTATGTAAGGATGTGAAGCTGAGGAAAAGAGAATGTTGGAGTTGGCAGACTGGAAAATTGTCTTATGGCATTCTCTTTTCCCCAGCCCACTATTGAAGGATTAAAATGAGTATAGATAGTTATGTATATATATTATAGAACTGAACTGTACTTTATATTTTGCAATACAAAATTCCCAGCTTTTTATTATCTTTGCAGATTAGATAGCACTTTATATGAGACTGGTAAAGTTCAATAAAACAGAATGTGGCGTTGATTTTTTGATGAACGTCGGCTCCCCGAAAGATTTGGTAGGAGATATGTCGGACCCTGCTCCTTTCAGATCAGACTTGTTCGAGGTCTTTTTCTTCAGTAAAGCAAGCGGCAGTATCGTTATAAAAGACAAGGAAATTGAACTTCGTGACAACATGATTCTGGTCGTGTCGCCGTTCATGCGCCGTCAATGGAAACTTGACCCCGATATTCCGGACTATCGGTTTGTGTTCTTTCAGGAGGATTTCATAAACGAGCTTATATCCGACAAGTATTTTGTCTATCGTCTGCTATACAGCTATCCGACATCCACACCGCCGGTGCTTGAGCTGTCAGCCGGAGAAATGGATGGATATTTTTCGTACATAGACGGCATGATTGAGGAACAGACCCATCCTGTCGCCGACAGCTATCACATGTTGCTTTCCTCGCTTTATTATCTTCTTTTGAAAATAAACAGAAGATATGCAAAGGAATATAACCTGCCGTTCAATGTTCCCAAAAACAACTATGCCTACAAGTTCAAACAGCTTCTTGAACTTCACGTCGCGAAGAACCTTACGGTAAATGAATATGCAGAACTGGTTGGGGTCAGCAGAATCTGCCTTAACAAAAGCGTGAAGGAGCAATTCGGTCTTACTGCCACAGAAATGATACGGCATCGAATGCTTGATGAAATAAAGAACCTGCTACTTTACTCCGGACTGTCGATAAAGGAAATTTCCTTTCAACTTCATTTTTCTGAGCCCAACCACATGATGCGTTTTTTCAAGGCTAAGACTGGTCAGACCATAAGCGAGTTTCTCGCCGGTTATCAAATTGGCAGTAATGGATAGCTTATTGGTAGTGGCCCGGCATTTCTCCCATAGTAATTTTGCATCTGATAATCATAAATCAAATGCATATGGATATGAAACGCATAGCGTTGACATTGTTCTCATCTGTCATGTGCCTCTTTGCTTTTGCGCAGAGTGCCAAAGATGCCACACAAATCAGACTCGTAAGAAACGCGACCCTGCTTATCAACTACAATGGTAAGAAAATATTGCTTGACCCGATGCTTTCTCCCAAAGGCGCATTGGGGAGTTGGGCCGGAAATGGCGTTACCCCTTCCGTGGATTTACCAATGCCTGTATCAGAAATTGTTGACGGAGTTGACTTCGTTCTGCTCACGCATGGTCATGTCGACCATTTTGACCAACCCGCGATTGATGCCATCGACAAGGAAACATCGTTCTTCGCCCAGCCGGAAAACAAGCAGATGTTGCTCGACAATAATTTTGGGAATACAACGGCTGTTGAAGACAGCATCATAAATGAAGATATTACCATAATCAGAACCAACGCGCAGCACGGCGTAGGCCGTATACTCGACAACATGGAGGCGACTTCCGGTTTCGTTCTGAAAGCTAATAATCAACCGACTATTTATATAATCGGTGATGCGGTGTGGACACAGGAAATTTATGATAACATCAAGAGATACAAACCAGATTGCATTGTAGTAAACTCCGGAGGGGCGATTATACCACCACAGGAGGAATGGAGAGCCACCCCAATAATTATGGATGAGCGTCAGACTATGGCACTGTTGCAGGAAAGTGGTGATATTCCGGTTATTGCAGTGCATATGGATGCCGTTGACCATTGCATGACTACCAGGGACGTATTGCGTAAGGAGGCCCGTAAATTCAAGGTTTCTCCTGAAAAACTGATAATTCCGGCAGACGGTGAGATTGTTCGACTGAACAAGTAAAATAGACCTTATGAGGATAAACCGTGAAGGTCACAGAATAATCCTGATTTCAGGATTATTCTTTATGTTTTGCTGGGTGGCAGCCTTTTATCTCTTTGTTAACCATAGGACAACAGTGCTGTTCTCCGGCTTCAGTGCTTTTATTCTGTTCCTGTGGCTCTATATAATAACCTTTTTCCGAGAACCGAAGAGGGTTGTGATAAATGACCCGACACTTGTTTTTTCGCCCTGCGACGGTCGGGTGGTTGCCATTGAGAAAGTTTGTGTAGATGAATATCTGCATTGTGAAATGATGCAGATTTCAGTATTCATGTCGCTTACCAATATCCATATGAACTGGTTTCCGGTTGGCGGCAATATAGAATATGTGAAGTATCACCCCGGCAGATTCCTGATGGCTTGGCTCCCAAAATCATCGAAAGACAACGAACACACCACAACAGTTGTCAGAACGGAGCATAACCACATCATTATGTTCCGTCAAATCGCAGGATTCATCGCAAGAAGGATAGTGACGTATGCTAAACCCAGCTCACGGGCAATACAGAATAAACCTCTCGGCTTTATCAAGTTCGGTTCTTGTATGGATGTATTTGTTCCCCTCGATTACATCGTCTATGTGGAATTGGGTGACAGAGTGATAGGCAATCAGACTCCTTTGGCGAAAGTCTGTTTTTGAAATCTGCTATTCTTTCTTTGAAAATAGGGGGGACAATGTAAAGGAACTCTTCTTATCAGGCAACTCCTAATAATCCGACATAACAGGTTATTGCATTTTGTAACGCTAACACTGTTTTATCGGGAGTGATGATGAATCATCATCGTCATTTCCGATTATTATTGACAATAAATAATTATTCATCAATATAATAAATACAAATGAATAAGGTATTCATTATAGATGCCTCTGAATCCGACCATCGGCTTATGTCGGGCTTGCTCACGCGGGCCGGATATGAACCGATTGCCATCGGCAGTATGGAGGCTGCAAAAGAGGAGGTGGCAAAACTGCCGCCCGACGCGGTCGTGGTGACGGCGATGAAATTCGCCCACGGCACCGCGCAAGAGTTGATCAGCTGGCAAAAGCTGGAAGGATACAAATTCCCTGTGATTGCCGTAGTGGACAACCTGAACGCCGTGGATCTCCTCTCGGTGATGCGCGACGGCGGAGCCGTGGATGTGGTGCAGCCTCCGGCGATTGACAAGCAGCTCGTTGAGACAGTCGGTAGGTATGCCAGACCCGAAAACGCCGTGCTTGTCCTCGATGACAGCCTTATACCACGCAAGAGCGACAATTTCAGGCGCATCGAGGAAACGGTGAAGGCTATCGCCGCCACCAACGCCAACGTGATAGTGTTCGGCGAGAGTGGCACGGGAAAGGAACAGATAGCGCGGCTGATCCATCTCAACAGTTCAAGAACCGAAAGTCCCTGCATAGTGCTTGATGCCGGAAGTGCCGCCCTTGTCAGGAACCACAACCCGGAATCGGAACATAGCGAGATATACAAACGCATCAAGGGGTATTTCGGCAAATGCGCCGGAGGCACAATCATAATAAAGAACGTGCAGCCGGACTTCTGACTTTCCTGAGTAGCACCATGGCGGAGTGGAGGAAATCAGGAGAGAAATACCCCCAACTCGCTTCCTACTCTTTCGATGGGGAGAATCTGAAATTCGAATGGCGTCGTAAAAACGACAACCCCACAGGGCTGGGGAACCACTGGGTGCGCCTGGAACTCCAGAATTCTGAAAGACTTAGAATAATCGACCCGATGATAAATCCGAGAATGCTGACAGAAGCCTGGTTTAAAGGAGACGGACTCCTCCTGATTCCTGACAAAGAGATCACCGACCTGACAGTGTCTGCAAAGAGAATAATCCATCATCTCTCAGATGGCTCACACTATAGCATAAATCGTGAATATTATCCTTTCTTGCGACATATAACGCCCGATGAGCCGGTGATAATATATAATGACACATCAGATGGGGAACTTTATATCCACTGACTCGGACTCAACCACCGCCTACCTCTATCTGCTTTAGAAAAAGAATAGTCTTCAGAGGATCGGGGAGACGAGGCGGAGGAGGGACTCGAGGAAGCGCTGACCGAGGGGACGCTTTTTCCATTCGTTGAGCCGTAGTTTTCGGCATTGCTTAAGATCCTGAAAGAAGATGTCGCGCATACGGCGGTTGATCGCACTGTCGTAGATCAGGAGATTGCACTCAAAATTGTTTTCGAAACTGCGGAAATCGAAGTTTGTAGACCCTGCCGTCACAAGCCCGTCGTCAATGATCATCGATTTGGCATGCAACATCCCCGCCTCATATAGGTATACCTTTATTCCGGCTTTCAGACATTGCGTCACGTATGAGAACGAGGCATAATGGAGAAGCACGCTGTCAGTATTCTGAGGGATCATGATCCTGACATCGACCTTGGCCAATGCGGCGGCCTGCAGAGCCGAGAGTAGGGAATCTGTGGGAAGGAAATACGGTGTCTGGATATAAATTGTGCGGCGAGCGGCGGAAATGGCCTTAAGGAATACCATCGACAGATTGTTCCAGCTGTCGGTAGGGCCGCTCGTCACGAGCTGGACGCCTGTGTGATTGCTGGGGAGTGTAGCGACAGGAATCACTTTGGGAAGCTCCGGAGTCTTCTTGAGAAAATTCCAATCAATGGTGAATGAATAGAGGAGCGACTCGATTATATCGCCCTGGAGCCTGAAATGAGTGTCGCGCCACGGCGCGTCGCCTTCCGACCCATACACGTAACGGTCGGCGATGTTCATTCCACCGATATATCCGATCTCACCGTCGATCACCACAATCTTACGGTGATTGCGCCAGTTTATACGGTTGGCGAGCTGTGGGAAAGTCACCTTGAAGAAGGGATGGGTATCAACCCCGGCAGCCTGCATCCGTTTGAAAAACCGATTTTTCGCAGAGAAACTACCCACGTGGTCGTAGATTACCTTTACTGTCACTCCATTCCGGGCCTTGTCGATAAGGATATCGGCAATCTCATTGCCGATCCTGTCGTCAAGGAAGATATAATATTGCAGGAGAATTGAACTGCGCGCTGCGAGGAGATCCCTCTTAAGTGATTCAAACTTATGGCGCCCGTCGGTGAATATCTCGATTGCATTATTGGCGGTGAAAGGGCCACGGCAGAGGTTATGGGCAAGTATCACGAGATTTTTTTGCTCAGCATGCAGGTCGAATGCCGAGATGTCGACACGCCGGGGGGTATGGTCGTGCATCAGCTTTCGCTTATTGTGGCGAGAAATCATCTGCAGCCCTTTCAAACTTCGTCCGAAAAAAAGATAGAAAACAAGTCCGATGCCCGGAAGGAAAATCAATGCCACCACCCACGACAGTGCACGGATAGGATTGCGGTTCTCCCGGAGCACCACAATCACCGACGTAATCACCATGGCCGCGTAAAGCACCACCACGGCCAGTGCAAGCCAGTTGCTAAGATGTATGGTATCAGTCAGACTCATACGCAGATGCCGGGCAAATGCCCGATGCTGTTTATACGCCGCTAAGTTAGTAAAATTAATTGAAAGAAACAAAAAGCGTCTGCCATTTCTGACAGACGCTTCTTCTTATATCTATATGGCTAAGATTATTCAGCCTTGGGAGCCTCTTCGGCAGGAGCCTCGGGAGCTGCGGGAGCCTCAGCCGCGGGAGCTTCGGCAGCGGGAGCCTCGGCAGCGGGAGCCGCGCTCTTCTTGCGGCGGCTGCGACGAGTGGTTTTCTCCTTCTTGCCGCTATCCTCGAGCATGTTCTCGTTGAAGTCAACAAGCTCGATCATGGCCATCTCGGCATTGTCACCAAGACGGTGGCCGGTCTTGAGGATCCTTGTATATCCGCCGGGACGTTCGGCTACCTTTTCGGCAACCACGCCGAAAAGCTCTTTCACAGCTTCCTTGTTCTGAAGGTAGCTGAATACAAGACGGCGGTTGTTCATGTCGTCGGTCTTCGATCTTGTGATCAGAGGCTCGGCATAGACGCGCAACGCCTTCGCCTTGGCCAGAGTCGTGAAGATTCTCTTATGCATGATAAGAGAGATGGCCATGTTCATCAGAAGGGCTTCGCGATGACCTTTCTTACGACCGAGGTGGTTGAATTTTTTATTGTGTCTCATCGTTGTTTAGTCTTTATCCAGTTTATATTTTGAAATGTCCATCCCAAAGGAGAGGTTGAGGCTTGCGAGAAGCTCGTCGAGCTCAGTCAGCGACTTCTTGCCGAAGTTGCGGAACTTGAGCAGGTCATTCTTGTTGAAGACCACGAGCTCACCGAGTGTCTCGACCTCGGCGCTCTTAAGGCAGTTGAGGGCACGGACCGAAAGATCCATATCCGTGAGTTTGCTCTTGAGAAGCTGGCGCATGTGGAGCACTTCCTCGTCAAATTCGTCGACGTCGTCCTCCTTGGGAGCTTCAAGCGCGATCTTCTCGTCGCTGAAGAGCATGAAATGATAGATAAGGATCTTGGCTGCCTCCTTGAGGGCCTCTTTCGGCTGGATAGAGCCGTCGGTGGTGACCTCCAGAAGGAGCTTCTCATAGTCGGTCTTCTGCTCCACGCGATAGTTCTCCACAGCATACTTCACATTCTTGATCGGAGTATAGATGGAGTCGATCGCGATCACACTGGGATCGGCGTCGCCGAGAAGCTCTCTGTTCTCGTCGGCCGGCACCCAACCACGCCCCTTGTTGATGGTGAATTCCATCTGGAAGCTTGCGGTGGGGTTAAGGTTGCAGATCACCAGCTCGGGATTCAAAACCTCGAATCCGGAAAGCACTTTTCCCAAGTCGCCTGCCTTAAACACATCGGTTCCCGACACATTGACCACGGCTTTTTCAGTGTCGTGGCCTTCGGTCAGCTGCTTGAACCTAACCTGCTTGAGGTTGAGGATGATATTTGTCACATCCTCCTTTACCCCGGGGATGGTGTCTAATTCATGCGCCACGCCATCAATCCTGATCGAGCAAATGGCGAAGCCGCCCAGCGACGATAACAGGATTCTGCGCAACGCGTTGCCTATGGTCTGGCCGTAGCCCGGCTCCAAAGGCCTGAATTCAAACTTGCCGAACTTATTGTCGGCCTCAAGCATGATGACCTTGTCGGGTTTCTGAAATGCTAATATTGGCATGGGTTTCTACTGTTTATTATTTAGAATACAACTCAACGATCAACTGTTCCTTGATGGTCTCCGGAATGTCTTCACGCTGGGGAACATGGAGGAATTTGCCGCCCTTCTTGCTGTCGTCCCATTCAATCCAGGGATATTTGCTATGGTTGAAGCCGGCAAGGCAGTCGGCGATAACCTCGAGCGATTTTGATTTCTCCCTCACGGCGACAACGTCGCCGGGTCTTACATGATAGGAAGGCACGTTGACAACGTCGCCATTGACCGTGATGTGCTTGTGGAGCACGAGCTGACGGGCCGCGGGACGGCTCGGAGCGATGCCCAGGCGATAAACCACATTGTCAAGACGGCTCTCCAGAAGCTGGAGAAGCACCTCGCCGGTGATACCCTTTGTGCGGGCAGCCTTCTCAAACAAGTTGCGGAACTGACGCTCCAGCACACCGTAGGTGTATTTGGCTTTCTGTTTCTCTTTGAGCTGAGTGCCATACTCCGAGGTCTTTCTTCTGCGGTTGGCACCATGCTGTCCCGGTGGATAGTTCTTCTTTGCCAGAACCTTATCCTCACCGTAAATTGCCTCGCCAAACTTGCGGGCTATTTTTGTCTTTGGGCCTGTATATCTTGCCATTTTTTTCTTTGATTTAATTAAAGTGGGCCTTCTGCCCGCCCCTTAGCGCAGCCGCGACTGCCGAGAGAAAGACACTGGGGCAGTCTATTCGCATTCAGGACGGACTTCGGGGGCTTTGATGTTATACTCTTCTTCTTTTCGGAGGACGACATCCGTTGTGCGGCAGCGGAGTGACATCTACTATCTCTGTCACCTCGATTCCGGCACCGTGAACGGTGCGGATAGCCGACTCACGGCCGTTGCCCGGCCCCTTCACATAGGCTTTCACCTTGCGCAGGCCGAGGTCATATGCGACCTTGGCACAATCCTGGGCTGCCATCTGGGCTGCATACGGGGTGTTCTTCTTCGAACCCCTGAAACCCATCTTGCCTGCGGAGCTCCAGGATATAACCTGGCCCTCACTGTTGGCAAGGCAAACGATAATGTTGTTGAAAGAGCTATGCACATGAAGCTGACCCTGGGCATCAACCTTGACATTCCTCTTCTTAGCTGCGACTGTCTTCTTTGCCATACTTTAATTTTATTTAGTAGCTTTCTTCTTGTTAGCGACTGTTTTCTTGCGGCCCTTGCGGGTGCGGGCATTGTTCTTGGTGCTCTGGCCTCTGACGGGAAGTCCGAGACGGTGACGGATGCCTCTGTAGCAACCGATGTCCATCAGACGCTTGATGTTGAGCTGGATCTCCGAACGGAGGTCGCCCTCAACCTTATATTCGGCCTGGATCACCTCACGCACGGCGGCAGCCTGTGCGTCTGTCCAGTCTTTAACCTTGATGTCGCGGTCAACACCTGCTTTGCTGAGTATGGTGTTGGCTGCGCTACGGCCGATGCCGTAGATATATGTCAAGGCAATCTCTCCTCTTTTGTTCTGCGGCAAATCTACGCCGACGATTCTTACTGCCATAATTCTTTATTACAATTAATTTTGCAAAGGTATTGATTAACCTTGACGCATTTTAAGTTTCGGGTTCTTCTTGTTGATTACGTATAATCTTCCTTTACGGCGCACGATTTTGCTGTCGGCCGTGCGCTTTTTGATAGATGCTCTAACTTTCATATGCTGTGTCGTTTTTATTTATATCTGAAAGCGATACGGCCCTTGCTCAGGTCATACGGACTCATCTCCACTCTGACCTTGTCGCCGGGAAGTATCTTTATATAGTGCATTCTCATCTTTCCCGAGATATGAGCCGTGATCTCATGCCCGTTCTCGAGCTCGACCTTGAACATAGCGTTGCTCAACGCCTCGAGAATTACACCGTCTTGTTCTATCGCTGCCTGTTTAGCCATAAGTCCTGTCAGTTGTTTGTGATTACATGATTGATGTCGTCTCCGGCATGGGTTTCATGCCCGAGAGCAGCTTCGATATAGTCGAAAGTCGTCAGTATCTCCGGCGCGCCATCGGTAATCGCTACGGTATGCTCATAATGGGCCGAGGGTTTCCTGTCGCGCGTGCGGCATTCCCACCCGTTGACAGAATCTATCACCACATTCTTGCTTCCCATATTGATCATGGGCTCTATGCATATGCACATGCCCGGCTTCAACACAGGACCTATGCCGCGACGCCCGTAATTGGGCACTTCCGGATCCTCATGCATGCTTTTCCCGATCCCATGGCCACACATCTCGCGAACCACGCTGTAGCCATTGTGCTCGCAATAGGTCTGCACTGCGTTTGAGATGTCGCCGATCCTTTTTCCGGCCCTGGCCACTTCGATTCCTTTGTAGAGCGACTCCTTGGTGACACGCAGCAGACGCGCCGTCTTCTCGTCGATCTCCCCAACAGGGAATGTGTAGCAGCTGTCGCCGTTCATGCCGTCGAGTTCAACGACAAGGTCTGTGCCAACTATGTCTCCCTCCTGAAGCACGTAGCCCGAAGGGAAACCATGCACGACCATCTCGTTCACCTCTATGCAGAGTGTGCCGGGAAAGCCGTAATAGCCGAGGCAAGCGGGTTTACCCCCGTTGTCGAGGATAAACTCCCTTGCGATATTGTCGAGCTTCCGGGTAGTGACACCGGGCTTCACCCATTTAGCCACTTCCCCGAGAGTGCGGCTTGTGAGCACACATGCCGCCTTCACTCTTTCTATCTCTTCAGCTGTCTTTATATAAATCATTAGTATTCTGAACCTGACTTTAGGTTAAAAAGCCGCGCTGCCTGTCGTGCGGCCTTTGATTCTGCCGTCTTTCATCAGTCCGTCGTAGTGACGCATCAGAAGATGGCCTTCCACAATCCTCAGAGTGTCGAGGATGACGCCCACCATGATAAGAAGCGATGTGCCTCCGAAGAAAGCTGCAAACTGGCGGTTGAGACCGCACACGTGAGCGATGGCGGGAAGGATAGCCACGATGCCGAGGAAAATCGAGCCCGGGAGGGTGATTCTCGACATGATGGAGTCAAGATAGTCGACGGTAGGCTTTCCGGGCTTGATGCCGGGGATGAAGCCATTGTTGCGCTTCATGTCCTCAGCCATCTGCGCGGGACGCACTGTGATAGCCGTATAGAAATAGGTGAACGCCACGATCATGAAGAAATACACCAGGTTGTACCAGAAGCCGTAGAGGTCGGTGAGAGCTCCGAAGAATCCGGTGTGCTCAGTGCTATAGCCCACGAGCGTAACAGGAATGAACATGATGGCCTGGGCAAAGATGATAGGCATGACGCCTGCGGCATTCACTTTCAAAGGTATATACTGGCGTGCTCCGCCATACTGCTTGTTGCCCTGTATGCGTTTCGCATATTGCACGGGCACCTTGCGCGTGCCCTGCACAAGCAGGACGGCACCGGCGATGACAGCTACAAGTATGATGAGCTCAACGAGGAAAATCACCAGACCACCGCCGGCCGAGTTCATCAGACGGCCAGTGAATTCCTGGATGATAGCCTCGGGGAAACGCGCCATGATGCCGATGAGGATGATGAAGGAGATACCGTTGCCGATTCCCTTCTGGTCGATCCTCTCACCGAGCCACATGATGAACATGGAGCCAGCGGCGAGCACGATGGTCATGAACACTACTGTCCAGAAGCCCATCTCCACATAGCCTCCGGCAGCCTTTACCTGATAGGAAAGGTTCATCAGATAGGCCGGACCCTGAAGAAGAAGGATGAGCACTGTCAGATAGCGGGTATACTGGTTGAGCTTCATCCTTCCGCTCTCACCCTCGCGCTGCATTTTCTGAAACGCGGGGAGCACCATGCCGAGGAGCTGTATCACGATCGACGCCGTGATGTAGGGCATGATACCGAGGGCGAATATCGAGGCCTGAGAGAACGCGCCGCCCGAGAACATGTCGAGAAGCTGCATCAGGCCATCGGAGGTGAAGTTCTTCAGCGCCATGAGCTCGTCGGGGTTGATGCCCGGCAAGACCACGTAGCATCCGAAGCGGTAGATGATGACAAGCAGCAGCGTTATGCCGATGCGCTTGCGCAGATCTTCCACACTCCAGATATTCTTGATTGTCTGTGTAAATCCCATTTTAATCAGTTTTTGCTAACGGTTCCACCTGCTGCTGTGATAGCCTCCTCGGCTTTCTTCGAGAAAGCGTCGGCCTGCACCTCGAGGGCACGGGTCACCGCTCCGTTGCCGAGGACCTTCACAAGCGCGTTCTTCGGGACGAGACCTGCCGCGCGAAGGTCGGAAACCGTGATCTTTGTCAGGTTCTGGGCTGCTGCCAGAGCTTCGAGGGCATCAAGGTTGATGGCCTTGTATTCGACTCTGTTGATATTCTTGAAGCCGAACTTGGGCACCCTTCTCTGAAGAGGCATCTGACCGCCTTCGAAACCGATCTTGTGTTTGTAGCCCGAACGTGACTTCGCGCCCTTGTGGCCTCTGGTCGATGTGCCGCCGTAGCCGGAGCCGGGTCCGCGGCCGATTCTCTTATTTTTCTTGTTGCTGCCGGGAGCCGGCTTGAGATTATGTAGTTCCATGAATTCCTTCAGAAATTAGAGTTTTGTGACTTCTACGAGATGATGTACAGCCTTTACCATTCCGAGAATCGAAGGATTGTCTTCCTTCACTACGGTGTGGTTCATTTTCTTCAGGCCAAGGGCATCGAGTGTGCGCTTCTGCACTGCGGGGCAGTTGATGCGACTTTTAATCTGTTTGATTGCTATCTGTGCCATGTCTGTTACTTTTAGCCGTTAAACACTTTTTCGACAGCCACGCCACGGTTCTGGGCCACCTGTGCCGGGCTTCTCAGTTCGTCGAGAGCGGCGATTGTGGCCTTCACCAGGTTGTGGGGGTTGGATGAACCTTTGCTCTTGGCGAGCACGTCGGTGATTCCGACGCTCTCGAGCACGGCACGCATAGCGCCGCCGGCCTTCACGCCGGTACCCTCGGAAGCGGGCTTGAGGAAGATGCGCGAGCCGCCGAACTTGGCGCTCTGCTCGTGAGGTATTGTGCCTTTATGCACGGGAACCCTGATAAGGTTCTTCTTAGCAGTCTCCACACCTTTGGCGATGGCTGCCGTAACCTCGTTGGCCTTTCCAAGGCCCCATCCGATGACACCGTCTTCATTGCCGACCACCACGATGGCGGCGAAGCTGAAAGCACGACCGCCCTTGGTGACTTTCGTCACGCGGTTGATGGCCACAAGACGGTCTTTCAGTTCCAAATCATTAGTAGATTTAACTCTATTATTTCTCTTTGCCATGATTTTCGCTTAAAATTTAAGACCGGCCTCGCGAGCTGCGTCGGCCAATGATTTTACCCTGCCATGGAAGAGATAGCCGTTACGGTCGAACACGACCGTGCTGATGCCATTCTCCAAAGCCTTCTTCGCAATGTCGGAACCCACGCGAGCGGCCACCTCGATCTTCGTGCCGCCCTCAAGCCCTTTCGACGAGGCGGAGACGAGCGTACGGCCCGTCAGGTCGTCGATAAGCTGGACATAGATGCCTTTGTTGCTGCGGAACACACTCATGCGCGGACGCTCGGCTGTGCCCGATACTTTCCCGCGGATACGGGTCTTGATCTTGTTTCTTCTTGCTATCTTGGATACCATAGTCTTCCTTTGTTTTATTATTTAGCGTTGGCTGACTTGCAACTCTTGCGGCGAATGATCTCACCGACAAACTTGATACCTTTGCCCTTGTAAGGCTCAGGCTTACGGAGCGAGCGGATCTTGGCGCAAACCTGGCCGAGAAGCTGCTTGTCGGCGCTCTCGAGAATGATGAGCGGGTTTTTGTTGCGCTCTGTCTTTGCCTCGACCTTGATCTCCTTGGGAAGCTTGATATAGATAGCGTGTGAGAATCCCAACGAAAGTTCCAATACGTTGTTGTTGGCGGCGGCACGATAACCTACGCCCACAAGCTCCATCTCTTTCTTATAGCCCTCGGATACACCTACGACCATGTTGTGGACAAGTGCCCTGTAGAGGCCATGCATCGCACGGTTCTGGCGCTCGTCGTCCGGACGTTTCATGATGATGTGGTTGCCATCCTGCTCGATGGTGATCACGGGATTGATCTCCTGGCTGAGCTCCCCTTTGGGGCCTTTCACAGTCACGATGTTGTCTTTTACCTGTACGGTCACGCCAGCAGGTATCTCGATGGGTGCTTTACCAATTCTTGACATGTAATACCTCCTTCTTTAATAAACGTAACACAATACTTCGCCTCCGATCTTGCGCTCTTTGGCCTCTTTGTTGGTCATCACGCCGTGGCTCGTGCTGAGGATGGCGATGCCGAGTCCGTTGAGCACGCGCGGCATGTCCTTATAGCCTGTGTACTGGCGCAGACCCGGACGTGACACACGGTGGAGGTTCTTGATGGCGCTCACCTTGTCGACCGGATCATACTTGAGGGCGATCTTGATTGTGCCCGAAGGAGTGGGACCTTCCTGGAACTTGTAGTTCAGGATGTAGCCCTGCTCGAAAAGGATCTTCGTGATCTCCTTTTTCATTTTTGAAGACGGAATTTCCACCACGCGGTGTCCGGCGTGGATGGCATTTCTCAATCTTGTCAGATAATCTGCGATTGGATCAGTCATTGTTTTGATTGTTAAATTGATTCAGATGTTCCGAACAATATTTAATTTTCACTGTCTTTCGATGTTGGGCGTCAGCATGTTACACATTCTGATGCACAAAGATCGGAGGCCTCCCGCATCCGGAGAACCGGGATGCGGGACGCCACCAATCAATATAACGTATGCATGACGCCGTTTATTGTCACCAGCTTGCTTTCTTTACTCCAGGTATGAGACCGGCGGATGCCATCTCACGGAACTGGATTCTGGAAATACCGAACTGGCGCATGTATCCTTTCGGACGGCCCGTGATCTCGCAGCGGTTGTGGAGACGCACTTTCGAGGCATTCTTCGGAAGCTTCTGGAGCTTGGTCAGGGCCTCGTAGTCGATATTGCCGTCGGCATCGGCGAGAGCCGCTTTCTTGAGGGCAGCTTTCTTTGCCGCATATTTCTCAACAAGCTTCGCGCGTTTCACCTCGCGGGCCTTCATTGATTCTTTTGCCATAGATCTTATTTTTCGTGTTTGAAGGGAAGTCCGAATTTCTTAAGGAGTGCGAAGCCCTCCTCATCGGTCGGAGCTGAAGTCACGAAAGTGATGTTCATGCCCTGAAGCTTCGGAACGTTGTCGATGTTGATCTCGGGGAAAATGATCTGCTCCTGGATGCCGAGCGTATAGTTGCCGCGCCCGTCAAGCTTGGAGTTGATTCCCTTGAAGTCGCGGATACGGGGAAGGGCGACTTTCACGAGTCTCTCGAGGAACTCATACATCTTCTCGCGACGGAGAGTGACCATCGCGCCGATGGGCATCTTCTTACGCAGCTTGAAATTGGAGATATCCTTGCGGGAGAGTGTGGGCACAGCCTTCTGGCCTGTGATGGCAGTGAGCTCGTTGATGGCGGTCTCGATAAGTTTCTTATCCTGTGTGGCCGCGCCGAGGCCCTGGTTGATCACAATCTTCTCCAGGCGGGGCACCTGCATCGGTGATGAATAGTTGAACTCCTTCATGAGCTCGGGAGCTATCCTCTCCTTATAATCTGTACCAAGTGTTGTTGCGCTCATTATTTGATCTCCTCTCCTGATTTCTTAGAATAACGTACGAGTTTGCCGTCGTCGTTCAGCCTGCGGCCGATACGGGTCGGTTTGCCGGTCTTCGGATCAAGAACGTTGAGATTCGAGATATGGACCGGAGCCTCAATCTTAACTATTCCTCCCTGAGGATACTTGGCATTGGGCTTCATGCTCTTAGAGACGATGTTGACGCCCTCCACCAGTGCCCGCTGCTTCTTGACCTGCACTTCGAGCACGCGACCTGTCTTGCCCTTGTCGTCGCCGGCATTGACATAGACTGTGTCGCCCTTCTTTATATGGAATTTTGCCATCTTCTATTCGATTTATTAACTTGACATTAAAGCACTTCCGGAGCCAGCGAAACAATCTTCATGTTGCTGGCGCGGAGCTCACGTGCAACGGGGCCGAAAATACGGGTGCCGCGGATCTCACCGGCATTGTTAAGCAACACACAGGCATTGTCGTCGAAGCGGATATAGCTGCCGTCGGGGCGACGGATCTCCTTCTTCGTACGAACCACCACAGCCTTCGAGACTGTTCCCTTCTTCACGTCGGAAGAGGGTATCGTGCTCTTCACGGTCACGACGATGATGTCGCCAACCGATGCGTAGCGACGGCCTGTGCCGCCGAGCACGTGGATGCAGAGTGCCTCCTTGGCACCGCTGTTGTCAGCTACTGTAAGACGTGATTCGGTCTGTATCATAATTACTTAACTTTTTCAATGATTTCCACAAGTCTCCATCTCTTCGTCTTGCTCAGAGGACGCGTCTCCATGAGGCGTACGGTGTCGCCTACAGAGCATTCGTTCTTCTCATCATGAGCATGATACTTCTTTGTCTTGTTGACAAATTTTCCATAGATCGGGTGCTTCTCTTTCCACTTGATCTCGACCGTGATGGTCTTGTCACATTTGTTGCTCGAAACAACCCCAATTCTCTCTTTTCTCAAATGACGTTTTTCTTCCATTTTTCTTGATACTTTCTGGGATTAGTTGTTTTCTTCAGAAGCTTTTGCCTGGGCGGCGATCTCCTTCTGGCGCAACACTGTCTTCAAGCGGGCAATCTCACGGCGGTCTTTGGTGATCTTCGAGGGATTGTCTACGGGAGATATCGCGTGCGCTACTTTCAATTCACGATAAGCCTTCTCGCAGGCCTCGATGCGTGCCTGCAGTTCCTGAATGCTTAATTCCTTGATTTCTTCCTTTTTCATTGTTATTATTCTCTTTTATCTCCGTTTTTTATACTTCCGGGGAGGAGCCCCCGGAAGTATAACGGGATTTTTCTGATTTTATTAGACGTTCTGGCTGGGATCGTAGTCGCGGCGCACGATAAATTTCGTGATCACCGGCAGCTTCTGGGCAGCCAGACGGAGTGCCTCCTTCGCGATGTCGTAGGGCACGCCCTCGACCTCGATCAGGATACGTCCCGGAGTCACGGGCGCCACGAAGCCCTCGGGGTTACCTTTACCTTTACCCATACGTACCTCTGCAGGCTTCTTGGTGATGGGCTTGTCGGGGAAGATGCGGATCCAAATCTGGCCCTGACGCTGCATGTAGCGCGTCACAGCCACACGGGCAGCCTCGATCTGACGACCCGTGATCCATTTAGACTCGAGGGTCTTTATGCCGAACGACCCGAAGGCAAGCTGGTTGCCTCTCTGGGCCTCCCCTTTCATGCGGCCTTTCTGCGAACGGCGGTATCTGGTCTTTTTAGGTTGTAACATTGTCGGTCTACTTTAATTAACGGTTGTTGTTTTTCTTGTTGCGGAAACCGCCCTTGCGACCGCCGCCCTGCGGACGGCCTGCCTCCTTCTGGTTCGAGGTATAGATCGGGGAAAGCTCCTTCTTGCCGTAGATCTCGCCACGGCAGATCCATACCTTGATGCCGATGATTCCCACTTTCGTGAGAGCCTCTACCAGAGCGTAGTCGATGTCGGCGCGAAGAGTGTGGAGAGGGGTACGGCCCTCCTTGAACATTTCCGAACGAGCCATCTCGGCGCCATTCAGACGACCGCTGACCTGCACCTTGATGCCTTCGGCGCCCATTCTCATGGTGGAAGCCACAGCCATCTTCACAGCCCTGCGGTAGGCAACCTTGTTCTCGATCTGGCGGGCGATGTTGGTGGCCACGATCTCAGCGTCGAGCTCGGGACGCTTGATCTCATGGATGTTGATCTGGACGTCCTTGTCGGTCAGCTTCTTCAGCTGGTCTTTCAGCTCGTCGACATCCTTGCCACCCTTACCGATCACCATGCCGGGACGGGATGTGCAGATTGTTACGGTCACCATCTTGAGCGTACGCTCGATGATGATCTTCGAAACGCTTGCCTTCTCAAGACGAGTGCGGAGATACTTACGGATGATCGAGTCCTCGAGGAGGGTCTCGCCGTATTTCTTGCCGCCATACCAGTTTGAGTCCCAACCGCGGATCACTCCGAGACGGTTGCTGATTGGATTAACTTTCTGTCCCATCTTTCAATCAAGCTTTTTCGTTATTAATAGTATCGACAAACAATGTCACATGGTTTGAACGCTTGCGGATACGGTAGCCGCGGCCCTGGGGAGCGGGACGCAGACGTTTCAGCATAGGAGCGCAGTCGACGAATACTGTCTTGACACAGAGTTCGCCGGCCTCGGCCTTGCGCTCGTTCTTCTGCTCCCAGTTGGCGATGGCGCTGCGGAGCAGCTTCTCCACCCTACGGGCAGCCTCCTTGTTGGAGAATTTAAGTATGCCGAGAGCCTTGAACGCTTCCTGGCCGCGGATCATGTCGACCACGAGGCGCATCTTGCGGGGCGATGACGGCACATTATGCAGCTTTGCGAAATATTCGCTCTTGCGGGCCTCTTTGATGGCGTCGGCTGCTTTTCTTTTTCTTACACCCATTGTATTTCTTTATTCTTATTTTTGACTGTTAGTTTTTCGCGGCGAGGCTTATTTCTTCTTGTTGCCTGCGTGTCCGCGGAATGTGCGTGTCGGCGCGAATTCGCCAAGCTTATGGCCCACCATGTTCTCTGTGACATATACGGGGATAAACTTGTTGCCGTTGTGCACTGCAAAAGTGTGGCCCACGAAATCGGGGGAGATCATGGAAGCGCGGCTCCAGGTCTTGATGACGCTTTTCTTACCGCTTTCCTCCATGGCTGCGACCTTCTTCTCGAGCTTCACACTGATGAACGGTCCTTTTTTAAGCGAACGACTCATAATTGACTTCTTTTAATCAAATTTACTTTTTCCTTCTTTCAATGATATACTTCGAAGAGTGCTTCTTCGGCGAGCGCGTCTTCAGGCCCTTAGCATACAGACCTGTGCGCGAACGGGGATGTCCACCGGACTGACGGCCCTCGCCACCACCCATCGGGTGATCGACAGGGTTCATCACGACGCCACGGTTGTGGGGGCGGCGTCCCAGCCAGCGGCTGCGTCCAGCCTTGCCGCTCTGCTCAAGAGCGTGGTCGGAGTTGCCGACAACGCCGACAGTGGCGCGGCATGTGAGAAGCACTTTCCGGGTCTCGCCGGAAGGCAATTTGATTATCGCGTAGTCACCCTCGCGGGATGTGAGCTGAGCGAACGTTCCGGCGGAGCGGGCCATAGCGGCACCCTGTCCGGGACGAAGCTCTATACAATGGATAAGTGTACCTACAGGTATCTTCGCCAGAGGAAGGCTGTTGCCTACCTCGGGAGCGGCGTCCTCGCCGCTGACGACAGTCTGGCCTACCTGAAGCCCGTTGGGGGCGATCATATAAGCTTTCGAGCCGTCCTGATAGTAAAGCAGCGCGATGCGTGCCGAGCGGTTGGGATCATACTCTATGGTCTTGACAACAGCCGGTACGCCGTCGTTGGTTCTCTTGAAATCAACGAGACGCAATTTTCTCTTGTGGCCACCCCCTCTGTAGCGGGTCGAAAGATGACCCGAGGAGTTGCGGCCGCCTGTGGAACGCTTGCCCACAGTAAGAGACTTTTCTGGTGTGATTTTCGAGACTTTCTTTACGCTCTCGGCGCCCTCTGCGGGCTTGGCAACGGCGATCTCATTGCGGAACACACCAATAATCTTGTGTCTTTGCCCGGGGGTAACGGGCTTGAATTTTCTTACTGCCATCGGTTTTAAATGTTGCTATAATAATCTATCTTCTGTCCTTCTGCAACGGTCACGTAAGCCTTTTTGAAGGCCGGTCTCTGACCGCGGATGAGCCCTCCCTTGGTGTAGCGCTGCTTGCGCTTGCCGGCATAGAGGGACGTGTTGACTTTCACGACGCGCACATTGTAGAGCTTCTCCACGATGTCTTTGATCTGAAACTTGTTCGCGTCGGGAGACACAGCAAATGTGTAGCAATTCTGCTTCTCGCTGTAGGCCGTGGCCTTCTCAGTCACAAGGGGTTTGATTTGAATATCCATTTTCTATATCTCCTTTATTGTTAGAAGTTCTCGTTGATCAGCTCGACACTGCCCTCGGTCATGAGGATGGCGTCGTTGTTGAGCACGGTGTATGCGTTCAAGTCGATAGCCTGCTGCATCAGCGCGTTGGGCACGTTGCGCACCGACAGGAGCACGTTTTTGTCAAGATCGTTCATGACGAGAAGTGTCTTCTTGTCATCGAGCTTGAAGCTCTTGGCGATGTTGACCCAGTCCTTGGTGCAGGGTTTGTCGAAATTGAAGTTCTCCACAACGTAGATCACCCCGGCCTGTGCCTTGGAAGTGAGGGCGATCTTGCGGGCGAGGCTCTTCATCTTCTTATTGAGCTTGCTGCGGTAGTCGCGGGGCTTGGGGCCGAACACTGTGGCGCCTCCGCGGAGAAGCGGAGAGTTGATGTCGCCGCGGCGTGCGCCGCCACCGCCCTTCTGACGGCCGAGCTTGCGGGTAGATCCGGAGATCTCGCTGCGCTCCTTGCTCTTGTGGGTGCCCTGACGCTGGTTGCCTAGATACTGTTTGACGTCGAGATAGATAGTGTGGTCTGCGTTGCCCTCGCTCAGATCGCGTGCGAACACTGCATCATTCAGAGTTACCTTGCGTCCTGTGTCTTCTCCTTTGATGTTATAAACTGCTACTTCCATTATTTCTCAACTATGACGATTGAACCTTTGGCTCCGGGGATGGAACCCTTAATCATTAACAAATTGTGCTCCGGAAGCACCTTTATCACCTGGAGATTCTGCACAGTCACGCGCTCGTTGCCCATCTGGCCTGCCATGCGGAGTCCCTTGAATACTTTCGCGGGATAAGAGCAGGCACCGATAGAACCGGGTGCGCGCAGACGGTTGTGCTGGCCATGGGTCGACTGGCCCACGCCGCCGAAACCGTGACGCTTCACAACGCCCTGGAAACCTTTACCCTTGCTTGTGCCCACAACATCGACAAAACCGCCCTCCTGGAAGAGGTCGACAGTCAGAGTGGAACCCAGCTCCGGCATGGTCTCAAATGATTTGAACTCGGCCAAGTGACGCTTGGGGGTCACTCCTGCCTTGGCAAAATGGCCGGCCTCGGGCTTGGTGGTGTGTTTCTCCTTCTTGTCCTGGAAACCTACCTGTACTGCCGAATAGCCGTCTTTGTCAACGGTCTTGATCTGAGTAACCACACAAGGACCTACTTCGATAACAGTGCACGGAATATTTTTTCCGTCGGCACTGAAAACGGATGTCATTCCGATTTTCTTTCCTAATAATCCTGGCATTTCTTACTATGGTTTGTTTTTCCGGCATCTTCTGCCGGACTTGTTTTGTTGTTTTGTTTCTATTCGCTGGTCGGGTTGATGGCCGGAGCAGCCACACGCAGCAACCGCTCCGGCTTAATCATGTTCAGACCTTGATGCTTACGTCTACTCCGCTGGGAAGCTCGAGTTTCATCAGCGCGTCCACAGTCTTGGAGGTGGAGCTGTAGATGTCGATGAGCCTCTGGAAGGAGGAAAGCTGGAACTGCTCGCGGCTCTTCTTATTGACAAAGGTGGAGCGGTTCACAGTGAAGATACGCTTGTGTGTGGGGAGAGGAATCGGGCCACTTACCACCGCACCAGTCGACTTCACAGTCTTCACGATCTTCTCGGCAGACTTGTCCACGAGGTTGTGATCGTAAGATTTGAGTTTGATTCTGATTTTCTGATTCATATCTGAATTGTACTTTATTACTTCAATAGATCAACTCTGCCCTGGCATTCGGTAAGTACATTCTTCGCGATTGAATTGCTTACCTCGGCATAGTGGCTGAACGACATTGTGCTGGTGGCACGTCCCGATGTGATGGTGCGGAGCGCTGTCACATATCCGAACATCTCGGCGAGAGGAGCCTTGGCCTTGACGATGCGGGCACCGCTGCGGCTGTTCTCCATACCCTCTACCTGACCGCGACGCTTGTTGAGGTCGCCGATCACGTCACCCATAGACTCCTCGGGGGTAACCACCTCTATCTTCATGATAGGCTCCATGAGCACCGGACCTGCCTTCTCCGAACCTTTCTTGAACGCCTGGATGGCGCAGAGCTCAAACGAGAGCTGATCGGAGTCGACGGGGTGGAAGCTACCGTCGAGGAGAGTCACTTTCAGACGCTCCACGGGATAACCGGCGAGCACGCCATTCTTCATGGCAGTCTGGAAGCCCTTCTGTACGGAAGGAATGTATTCCTTAGGCACGTTGCCACCCTTAACCTCGTCGATAAACTGCAGGCTGCCCTCGAAGTCGTCGTCAGCCGGCTCGATACGCACGATGATATCAGCGAACTTACCACGGCCACCGGTCTGCTTCTTGAACACCTCGCGGAGTTCTACAGGCTTGGTGATAGCCTCCTTGTAAGTAACCTGCGGACGGCCCTGGTTGCACTCAACCTTGAACTCACGGCGCAGACGGTCGATGATGATGTCGAGGTGGAGCTCACCCATACCGCTGATGACGGTCTGGCCTGTCTCCTCATTGGTCTCCACGCGGAATGTCGGGTCCTCCTCGGCGAGCTTCTGAAGACCTACCCCGAGTTTGTCGAGGTCTTTCTGAGTCTTAGGCTCCACGGCGATGCCGATCACAGGATCGGGGAACTCCATAGCCTCAAGCACTATGGGGTGATTCTCGTCGCAGAGGGTATCGCCTGTGCGGATATCCTTGAAGCCTACGCCGGCGCCGATATCTCCGCAGCCGATCATCTCCTTCGGGTTCTGCTTGTTGGAGTGCATCTGGAAAAGACGGGAGATTCTCTCCTTCTTACCCGAACGGCTGTTGAGCACATAGCTGCCGCTCTGGATCTCGCCGGAGTATACGCGGAAGAAGCACAGACGGCCCACATAGGGGTCGGTGGCGATCTTGAATGCCAGCGCACACATGGGAGCTTCCGGGCTCGGCTCACGGGTCTCGATCTCGTCAGGATCGCCTACGGCGTGACCTTCCACGGCGCCAGAATCCTCAGGCGAGGGAAGATATGCGCAGACAGCGTCGAGAAGAGTCTGTACGCCTTTGTTCTTGAAAGAGGAGCCGCAGATCATCGGGTTGACCTCCATGGCGAGAGTAGCCTTGCGGATGGCAGACCTGATCTCGTCGGGGGTGATCGTCGAAGGATCGTCGAAATATTTCTCCATCAATGTCTCGTCAAACTCAGCAAGGGTCTCGAGCATCTTGTCTCTCCACTCCTCAGCCTCCTCAACGAGATTCGCAGGGATCTCATCCTCCACATATTCGGCGCCCATGGTCTCGTCATGCCAGAAGATGGCTTTCATCTTCACCAGGTCGACGACGCCCTTGAATGTCTCCTCGGCGCCGATAGGGATCTGTATGGGGAGCGGGGTCGCGCCAAGCACGTCGCGCACCTGGCGTACAACCTCGAAGAAGTTGGCGCCCGAACGGTCCATCTTGTTGACATAACCGATACGGGGCACATTATATTTATCAGCCTGACGCCATACGGTCTCACTCTGGGGCTCCACGCCGCCTACGGCGCAGAAAGCAGCCACAGCACCGTCGAGCACACGCAGCGAACGCTCCACCTCAACGGTGAAGTCAACGTGCCCCGGAGTATCGATCAGGTTGATCTTATATTTATTATTATTATAGTTCCAGAACGTCGTGGTAGCGGCGGAGGTGATAGTGATACCTCTCTCCTGCTCCTGCTCCATCCAGTCCATGGTGGCTGCGCCATCATGCACCTCGCCGATCTTGTGGGTAAGACCGGTATAGAAGAGGATACGCTCGGACGTTGTGGTCTTGCCGGCATCGATGTGGGCCATGATGCCGATGTTTCTGGTTAAATTGAGATCGTCGTGTTTAGCCATTTTAATTATCGATATTAAAATCTGAAGTGAGCGAAAGCACGGTTTGCCTCAGCCATGCGGTGCATATCTTCCTTCCTCTTGAAGGCGCCGCCCTGGTCGTTGAAGGCGTCGACGATCTCTGCGGCCAGCTTGTCGGCCATCGTCTTACCTCCGCGCTTACGTGCGAAAATGATAAGATTCTTCATCGATATAGATTCCTTGCGGTCGGCCCTGATCTCAGTAGGGACCTGGAAGGTGGCTCCGCCGACACGGCGTGATTTCACCTCCACCTGGGGAGTTACATTCTCAAGCGCTTTTTTCCAGATTTCAAGTGCGCTCTTCTCCTCGTTCGGCAGCTTGGCCTTCACGGTCTCGAGTGCCGTATAGAATATAGTATAAGCCGTGTTCTTCTTTCCGTCATACATCAGATGGTTCACGAATTTTGTCACTCTGACATCGTGGAACACGGGATCGGGCAAAGTCACCCGTTTCTTCGGTTTTGCTTTTCTCATTGTGTTTGTTTAATTTAATTGTTGCGGTTGTCTTTTGTCTTCAACGGACAGGCTCTCTTGCCAGCCGTTTACTCAACCATCCGGACCACGCCAGGGGCACAGCCCGGAATGACCGCCACGAAGCTTATTTACTTCTTGGCAGCCTTAGGACGCTTGGCTCCATATTTGGAACGACGCTGCGTGCGGCCCTGCACTCCTGCCGTATCGAGGGTGCCGCGCACGATGTGATAACGCACACCCGGAAGGTCTTTGACACGACCGCCGCGCACCATCACGATAGAGTGCTCCTGAAGATTGTGGCCCTCGCCGGGAATGTAGGAGTTCACCTCCTTGCCGTTCGTCAGACGCACACGAGCCACCTTACGCATAGCCGAGTTAGGCTTCTTGGGGGTCGTGGTGTAGACACGCACGCATACCCCGCGGCGCTGCGGACATGAATCCAAGGCAGGCGATTTGCTCTTGTCCTTAAGAGCCACACGTCCTTTTCTTACTAATTGCTGAATCGTTGGCATTCTTTGTCTCTAAATTGGTTTATTATATTGTTGTTTCCTTTGATTCCAGCATCTTCCCCACACATCGACTTATCAGCCTAAACGCCTAAGCATCAGACCTCTAAATCAATCTGCGGATCAAATCGCTCTAAAAACTCTGCAAAGATAATGAAAATTAGCCTATTACACAAACCATTGATAAAAATTTTTCTAAAAAATTTCTAAATCTCCCTCATGGCGACCTTCCCGGGCGCTGCCGCTTCACCCCTCAATGCCATACGTTTCGGCTTAACCGCCACTACCGCCGCACCTCCATGCGGCATTTTCTTTTAGCCTCTTTTGCTGTTTTTAACATTATTTTTATGCTCAATCCCTATTTATATATTACTTTTGCACACAAATAATGATTGTGAGCAACCGTTTATCAATTAGGATCTGGAAATTTGAAATCAGGAATTCAAGGTTGAGCTCTCCCCATACTTATCCCCCTCCCCCTTAACCTCCCACTCTCATTTCTCAACTCCAAACCCTGACCTCTCAACCTTAACCCTCACCCAAAAAATTCAAAATTCAACATTCAAAATTCAACATTCCTCAATCCTCCTCAACCCTCAACTATAAACCTCAACCTCCACCCTCCTTATTATATATATGTATACTCCCGAAACCGTCTATCTCTTCGACACCCAGGAAAGCCACGCCAATCTGCTTCCGTTGAGCTTCACACGCCCGGTAGCCGACTTCCGCGTAGGAATCAACACCATCCGCGAGAAATGGGAACGCGCCCTGCCCGCCTCCTACCGATACCTACCCGTAGATTATCTCCGTGAGAAATTCGGCGACATCGACAATCCGCACGAGGATCACCTTTTCATAGCTGGAGCCCTCCTCCCTGATCCCTTCATTGTCGACGCGATAATGGAGCTGCAATCCGGACAGGCGATTCTATGCCACGACATGCCTGTGGCATTCCGGGGCACCTGGGCAGACCTCTCCGATGGCCGGTGGGAGGCGAAGGAAACCGGGCGCACCCCCGATTATATAAGGTATGTTTTCGACATATTCCTTCTCAATCCCTCGCAGATAGAATATGATTTCCGCCATATGGCGAGAGGGCGCATCTCGCAGCCACTGTCTCCATCTAACAAGGTCATTGGAGATTTCACAGACTCAGAAGGGCGCCAGATGCTCTTCATAGAGGAGGGTGCCAGCGTGGAGGGAGCCACGATCAACCTGACGAAAGGGCCGGTCTACATAGGCAGGGAGGCGGAAGTGATGGAGGGGTCATGCCTGCGCGGACCACTCGCGCTTTGCAACAAAGCAAAGATCAGGATGGGGTCGAAGATCTACGGGGGATGCACCTTCGGTCCGTATTGCAAGGTCGGCGGGGAAATCGACAACTCCGTCTTGTTCGGATTCAGCAACAAAGCGCACGACGGCTATCTCGGCAACGCCGTGGTAGGCGAATGGTGCAACATCGGCGCGGGAGTCAATGCATCCAACCTGAAGAATGACTATTCCAAGATACGAGTATGGAATTATCATTCCCACACCTTCATGCGCACCCAGCTCCAGTTCTGCGGCCCCATCATAGGCGACCATACAAAGATCGGCGTGAACTGTATGCTCAACACCGCCACCGTACTCGGCGTGGGAGTCAATCTCCACGGCGCCGGCTTCCCCAGGGTATTCGTGCCCAGTTTCAGCGAGGGAAGTCCGACGACAGGCTTTACCAACGTATCCATGAAGAAATTCACGGATATCGCCGAGCGCGTAATGTCGCGCCGCAGCCTCACTGTCACCGACAGCGACCGCCGGATCTTCGAAAAAGTCTATGAAGTCGCCTCCCGCTTTAAAGGCTAAGCCTATATTCACCCCCTCGGAAAACCCAAACAACCGGATAATATAAACGATATGGCAATGAGACAAGGCACGACGCCGCGTCTCATTGCCGTTTTTATCTGTGCATGACAGAAAAATCATCTGCAATCATTTGTATTTTAAAAATATTTACTAAATTTGCACACTAAAGGCCGTCAGCAGGAGTCCGGTCAGGGCTATGAGGGCGGGTCTTTATATACATTTTATCGAAAGCGTTTATCCGACGCTTATTCTTGACGCCTTGGAATCTGGCAGTTTCAAAATCACAGTCAGGAATGAGACAACGATAGATGCCTATGGGTATGTTTCCATACTCTTGGTCGACGCATATTGTCATGCGTCGGCCCGGGGTATTACATACGGCGTGAGGCTTCTGCGTTGCTCGTTCTACTGTGATGGGCACATGCCAGAGCCTCGAGGCGTGGAACGAGCAACTGATACAGACTCTTCACGCTTTTCTATTTTTTGACTGCACCGCCTTGTAAGGGAGAGTCGCCGGGCACAAACAAAAACTCAGATCATGAAACGTCTGGCATCTTACCTGCTTTTGATTTCCATTTTCTCACTATGCTCCCTGAGTGCCTCCGCAGTTTCAAGCGGGAGTGCAGGAAAAGGCATTAAATGGATTCTTGACAAAGGTGTGCTCACCATTTCCGGCACAGGACCCATGAAAGACTTCGGCAAAGACCGACCGTGGATCCCATCGTTTGTCAAAAAACTCGTGGTGGAAGAGGGGGTGACACATATCAGCAACAACCTCTGCCGTGATTCAAAGGGCCTTATACAGGTATCACTTCCCTCCACCCTGCGCAGCATAGGCGACAATGCTTTCAACAACTGCACCGACCTCTCCTCTATCAACATACCCTTCGGAGTGGAGGAGATAGGAGAGCGAGCTTTCTATCATTGCTATTCATTTATCGAGATAGAACTCCCTATGAGCCTGCGGAAAACCGGGAAGGAAACTTTCGCAAAATGCACCAATCTCGTCACAGCCCGACTACCGCAGAGTATGGACGAACTGGGAGCTGACGCATTCGCCGATTGCCGGCAACTGAGCAATCTCTCTGGCCTCCCCTCATTCATTAACACCGGCACATTCCACCTATATGGACTCAACGGCACCTCTGTGAAGAACTACTGGGATCGCAAAGAGGAGATGGCGGCACGGCTTGGCAACTCCTCCGGTTCTTCTCAGCAGGCACAGACCTCCGCAGCCACATATCTTGTGGAGCCTTCCGACATCGACACCGATATACCTTTCACCGGCCTTGAGAGCACCAATACATTCGCTTTGATCATCGCCAACGAGAATTATGGCAAACTGGCAAACGTGCCTTTCGCCCGCAACGACGGTAATACCTTCGCACTCTATTGCCGCCGTACCCTCGGATTGCCGGAGAAAAACATCATGATTTACAACGACGCTTCCTACGGCTCCATGCGCGAGGCATTCAGCGACCTCAAGATGATCAACGAAGTGGCCGGTGAGGATATGAAAGTGATTTTCTATTATGCAGGCCACGGCGCGCCCGACGACGCCACGCTCGATCCATATCTGATACCGGTCGACGCCGCCCGCGTCAATAAGGAAGTGTGCATCCCCCTCGCCTATGTCTATCAGCAGCTCGGCTCAATGAATCTCAAATCAGCCATGGTTTTCCTCGACGCATGCTTCAGCGGAGCCACACGCGAAGACAAGATGATGATTGCCAACGCCCGAGGAATTGCCCGCGTACCCAAAAAACAGGGACTGCAGGGCAAAGTAGCCGTATTCTCGGCAACAAGCGAGGCCCAGACTGCCCTCCCCTACCATGAGAAAGGCCACGGAATGTTTACCTACTATCTTCTCAAACGTCTACAGGAGACAAAAGGCAACGTAACTCTTTCCGAACTCAAGGACTACGTCACAAAAGAGGTGTCGCTCAACTCCACAATCGTGAACCGCAAAGACCAGACACCGACTTTCACGGTATCGAGCGGTGCTTCTTCCCTGTGGGACTCATGGAAACTCACTGAATAATCAATCTATAACCTTTTTTGGAAATGAAAAAATACATTCTATTGCTGCTTCTTATGGTGGCGATGACAGTCCCCGCATTTTCGCAAAACGCCAACCGCAGTGGCTTTTTCATAGAGGCGGCTGCCGGAGTCACTACAGGCGACACTCCCGTCATGGGATATGCCGTGAAAAACAACGTACTTTCAGTGAAATGCGCCGGAGGAATGGCTGTCAATTTCGGATTCGGCTATCGCCTGTCGACAGGACGCCACTGGGCATATGAATTCCGGGTGGAGGGTCAGACCTCCTTATCGAAGCCTGATCTCGCACTCCTGGGAAAAGTCTTCCCCGCCGGGTTCCGATACACCTCATCCGAGATATTCAGTAACTCCAGTATCTACGCACACATCAACGTGGGAGGAGCCGCCGGAGCGACTGATGGAAACATCCTTGATGGTTCATACGCTCCGGAATTGACTCCGGACATGGATATGCAGTATGCCAAGATTTTCGGACAAGGCAGCTTCGGAGTGGCATACCAGCTGGGCGTAGGGCTCAATATCACCACACATTTATATGCTGAACTGATGTGGGACTCACAAGTGATGCTCAATACTTATGGGAAAGAGGGCAAAGGCACCATCCACTGGGGAATGGCCGGCGTTAGGGTCGGCTACCGTTTCTGACAGAGCAGCTCTCGAATAATCATCAATCAAACTCCATTACACAATGAAACAAATACTGCAATACTGCATACTCTCCCTCCTCGTCTTTCTTGGCGCATGCGCTGACGAAGGACCGTTCGAGCTCGGGCAGTTCGACCTCCAGTTAGAGGCCACTGAGGTCACGGCTACAACCGCTGTGATCACAGTAAAAGTGCCCGCATCAAAAAAACAGTTACTAAAAGACGTCACAGATCTTGATATTCTGACATCTACCGGAGCACATGCTCAAGGGGCAGCCGTGCTGAAAGATTACTCCTCATCAGCTACTGAAAAAACCTTCCAGTTGTATAATCTCGATCCGTCGACAACATACAAGGTCTCCGTATCAAGCCGCGCAGATCTCGGACAGGAATCAAACGATATCAGATATCAGCCTTCATATCAGTTCAAGACAGCAGAACCAAATGACTATTCAGCTTTCGACCTGAAAGCATCCTACAAACTTGTCAGGGAAATCGGTGAAAGAGTCTGGATCACGATAAAGTTGCCGGAAGGACTGAAAACGAAACGCTACGGCAGTGATACAAGACTTCTGATCTCTGAATCGTCTGAAATGACAGACCCGCAAGAGATCTCCGTTGAGGATAAATCGGAATCGGAGCTCTCAGCCTCATTCGACATTGCGAATGATGAAAGCAAATATTATCTTAAATTAAAAGGAAGTTTCGACTACACATTAAACATATCGAACAACGTAACGGTAAATCTTACAGATTTTTCCGTGGATTTCGACAAGCCCTTTGAAATAACCGATCAGCCAACCGTCGGCGATGTATCGGCCACGTTGCTGATGACCAAGGAGAATTCTGCCGACAAAAAGGTATCGGCATGGATAAAATTCAGTCTTGGAACAGGCAAGAGCTTCATCGGGGAGGAATATACCGTAACATGGAGTGAGAACACCACATTCGATGAAAATGCTCCATCGTCGAAATTCACCGCCACGGGTCAGAGCGGTGTCGCAATCTGCGACAACCTCGAGACCAATAAGTCATATTATTTCAAGATAGATGGTCGTTTACGCTATATCATAGACGATAGATATGAGGAAGAATACATCGGAAACGTCTCGATAAGAACTGTCGATCCGCTTGAGATAGTCGAAAAAGGGAACAGCCGGTTGACAAGTGAACTGCTTCTCGCGACACCTGACTTGACAGCCATCAAAGTCATGCTGCCAGACAGCATCACATTCGGCTATGGAACGCATACACTCTACTACCGGGCTTCCGATGCCCCGGTAGTGACCGAACTTCCTTCCGTATCAATAGAGGAATCGTTAGCTGGGGAAAAAGAAGCCGTATTCACCCTGCCTGGCCTGGAAGCCGGGAAATCATATAATCTTTGCATAGACGGAAATTTCAGGCTCAATAGCCTTGGAGGAGAAGAAGAGAAGATCCCTCTCGATTTCCAGCAGCCTATCGAGATCAGCTACACAGAATCCGTATATCCGTCGAGCGAATTGCTGCTCGCTACGGACAATATGGCTACAGTCAAAATAATACTTCCCGAAACAGTACATTTCGGACCTGATTCCCACACTCTTTATTGGAAGAACGCCAACAACCTGGTTGAGGATTGGCAGAGCATGACAATTGATGATTGGCTGCAGGGCAATCAGGAAATCATAGTGAAGATTCCAGGTCTTTCTCTCGACAATTCATATTCACTCCGCATACAGGGTTCATTCCGGTTCGATGTGCTTGGAGACGTCAATACAACCACATCACTTGATTTCTCCCGTCCGCTTGAAATCAAAAACACAACCACCCTCTCTCCTACATGTGAGCTGCTTTTGGCCACCGATCAACTGGCCGGAATCAAGATAACATTGCCGGAAGGGATCACATTCTCATCCGGATCATACATTGTTTCCTACAGAAACGCCGACAATCTTGTGGAGAATTGGCAAGACATGACTCTCGAAGGGTATCTTAACGGCAAGAATAATATTATTGTCAGAATCCCTGACCTGAAAGCTAACGCATCTTACTCTATCCGGATAAGCGGCTCATTCATGTTCGATATATTGAATGAAGAACAGTCAGCCACACTGACCGCATCCAAATCTCTCCTTATTACTGCCGACAAGGGTTTGACTCCACCCACTTTCACACTGGTAATGGCAACCAAAGACCAGACTAAAATCACGATCAAACTTGCAGATGGAATCACATTCGGCAACGGAGAACATAAAATATACTGGAGAGATGCCGCCGGCAATGCCGTCCAGCAACTGGAATCAAGTGTAATCGCAGACAGACTTTACGGGAGCGAAGCAACCGTGACGCTGCCCAGTCTTGAATTCAACAAAAACTACTATTTCGGCATCAGCGGTGCTTTCCGGTTTAGCGTTCTTGAAGGGGATAATGATGTCACGGCGACATTGAATGCCGATCAGCCCCTGCAGATTATAGATTCCGCAACCAGCCTTACTCCTCCCACTTGCGAACTGGTTCTTGCAACTGAAAGCAATACCACTGTCAGATTCAAACTGTCTGACGGAGTTACGTTCGGAGCCGGCATGCACACCATATATTGGAGAGATGGAGACAATGCCGTTCAGCCCCTGGAATCTCTTCAGATTGAAGATTCCTGGGAAGGGCGTGACGATGTGGAAGTCAATATTTCCGGCCTTAAGCCCGGCAAGCAGTATTATCTGAGTGTGGAGGGCAATTACAGGAAGGAAATAGGGTCCATCATGGAGACTATATTCGCAAACCTCAGCATAACGCAGCCGCTTGTAATTCAGGAAAGCTCTATCCCGACAGCTACCGCCACACTTGAATTCTACTATGGTAATGAAGCCGTGGTCAATTTCCAGCTGTCAGAGGGATTGTCGCTCGCTGACTCGGGGAAAATAATCATAAGCACGGCCCCCGATTTCTCCGGAGAAACAGCAGAAGCCAACTATTCATATGATTCTCGCTTCCCGACTAAATTAAGAGTGAAATTAGAAAGTCTCAATCCTGCGGAGACATATTATTTCAAACTTAAAGGAGGCTTTATAAAGACTGAGAATGGAAACAGTAATCACCTGCATGATGAGACAATAAGTGTAAGCGGTTCTATAAAACTGGCTGGCAGTGATAAGTCTGTCACGCCTGGTGCCTGTGAGTTTATTACGTCAGGAGACAACTTCGCTGTTGTGAAGCTTACAGCTCCCGGCAAGTTAAGTTTCGGAAGATTTGGAAACAGCGGACAGACTGATGCCTACTATAACGAATCTGAACAATTCGGATGGGAAGACGGAACCACTACACATAATGATGTCTGGTACAAGGGTCCGGAAGCAATCGGCAATTTCGCGGGTCTTGAGGTTGGCAAGAAGTATTACTTCATGACCAGAGGAACTGTCACATATGATAATGAATTCATTTTTGAGAACGTGATACTTCCGATCTCCGGTTCAGTCACTAAACCAGCTCTTGATACGTATAAAGCCTTCTACGAAACAGTATTCGACTACAAGGATTTCACTGCGTTGAAACTCATCATGCCTTCCGGGATAAATTTCGGTAATTATTATAATGATATTGATCTAAAATATGGTCCCGGATCAGATGAAAGGCTTAGAGTAAATAGTCAAACCATGTTGTTTAATTCACTTCCCTCCTCCCCATATTCTCTCAGTGTCGCTGGGACAGCTTATTATCAAAGCGATATTGATTGGAATTTATCTCTAAACAGAATCCAAATAAATATTGCTCAACCATTTACTCCACAGCCGGACGATAAATATCTGATAAACATCGATCAATTAAAGATCGGCTCAGAGGATCGAATCTCCTTGACCTGCAATGATATAGTAAAATTCATGACTGATAGTTGGGCTGAGGCAAATATCATGGATTCAGAGTCGAACAGAAAGAAACTAAATGAAAGGAAACCAGGCGAAAGTACTTGGACTTTCGCCATCCCGAATGATTATAATATGACTGTAGGAAAGGAATATTCCTTGGAGTACACTATCCATATTGTATTTAAGGATCAGCTAAAATATGGCAATAACTCATATTCTATCTCAGACACCCGCAAATTTGTCTACAAGGGAGAATCTTCTACCAACAATAAGACGGCGACCTCAAGGAAATCCGCTGTAAGAAGATGAAAAGAGCTATATTGACAATGTGTATGCTTGCCGTAACCATACTTACCTCTTTTGCCGACGTGAAGGTGAAGGAGGTAAGCGGGTCGTACACATACTACATACCCTACAACGTGGCACGCGACAAGGCTGAGCAGATCGCCTTGGAGCGTGCCATGCTCCAGGCTCTTGAACAGGAGTTCGGCACTATCCTCTCGCAGGCCACCCGCATGGACATGCGGTCGTCGAAAGAGGGGGAGAACGTCGACTTCTGGAGTTCGGCGCAAAGTCTCGTGAAAGGGGAATGGATCGAGACAATCGGCACCCCGAAATTCGAGCCTTTCATCGAAGACGGAGGATTCGCCATCAGATGCGAAGTGCGTGGAAAGGCTCGCGAGATAAACCGCGCCCGGGCCGATCTCGATGTGAAAATGCTCCGCAACGGCACAGCGGATACCGACGAGACATCCACGTTCGTTTCTGGAGAGAAATGCTATCTCGCATTCACCACTCCGGTAAAAGGTTTCTTAGCCGTATATCTTGAAGACGAGCAGAAAAACATGAATGTCATGCTTCCATACTACAGCCAGTCTATAACCTGCACACCTGTAGCTCCCGGCATCCGCCATGTATTCTTCACCAGCAGCGAGGGAGACAAGGAGCAGTATGTGATGCAGACCGACAAGGAGGTGGAACGCAACATCATCTACGTGGTGTTTTCCCAGAATAAGTTTGTAAAACCTATCGACAAGTCAACCGGCAAGGAACTATCGCTGAAGACCCTCTCCTCCGACGACTTCCACCGCTGGGTGAACAAGGCCAGGGCCCTCGATGACACATTCCAGCTCGTGACCCTCCCCGTCACCATCACCTCGAAGATCGAATAAGCACAACACCTATTCAAATTCAAAAGAGTGGCGGCTCTGAAGGGAGTGATCCAGGAGTAATGCACGACTTGCCATTGGCATTCTCAGCTTTTACAGCATCCCTTCAGAGCGCCCTTCTATATTACAATTCCTTAACAACAAATACCTGTTGGTTGAATTAGATTAGTGAATATTTTATATGCCCAATCGGACGATGATTAACGAAATTAACATACTGCAT
>PPYF01267097.1_pt1 | contig 57127 bp, 51 predicted proteins | sample 1559871 | NCBI WGS metagenome assembly PPYF01 (sample SAMN08240021, study PRJNA423297) | Human gut metagenome, whole genome shotgun sequencing project.
ATACCGACAATATTATTGCTATCTGTAACCTTATGTTTTTGAATAATATTTTTTAAAAACACCGAAGCTCCCCATAAAATCACTTTTTCCGACTTATATTTTGACAGCAAGAAATTAAGTTTTATTACGTGCTTGGCGTCGACAGCTATTTTTAAAAATTCAAAAAAAACATGTGAAAGGTATTTAATATAAAAATAAGCATGGCTCTTCAGGTATTTCTCATAAGAATTTTGGGTATCTATAATAAAGCTTTTCTTTTTATAACCTTCATGATCATTTGGATAGTGTACAGGGACACGCCAATCTCCATAATAGCTGGTAAGGATATGGTCGTAACTCTTGTAACAAGGCACCTTAATCCGTTCAAATGGGATTTCTATAATCTCATCATCAAGAAAATTGTCGAATCTGCTACAAGCCTCATAGCGCATATAAGTTATTAAATTTGCACATTTGCGAGTTTTATTCGGAACCTTGGCAAATTCATTCATAAGGTATCTATATATACGTTCATCACTCCAAAACTCTTTCTCACCTGCGTATTTTTTATAAAACGAATAAACCTTATTACCTCTCCATAAACGCTCTCTACGGTAATGCCTCAGCTCCATATATTGGGAAAGGTTAAGATAGTCTTTGATAAGCTTTTCTGTAGCTTTTTCATCATCGGGAAGTCTTTCTATAGGATAAATATCTATTGCAATCGACTGCTTGTATTCAAAGTCCATCATGCTTTGTAATTTAGATAAAAAAGCTGTTCCTTCAAGACAGATCCGCATCAAACTAAATTTGTAGTAATGTTCATCATGCTCATAAGAGCTAAGTACCACTGGGCCGGGCTTTTTATTAAATTCCTCATCGGCAAGCGCATTCAATTTGTCATAGTCTTCACGTGGCATGATGAAGTCCATGTCATCATCCCAAGGAACAAAACCATTATGCCGTATAGCCCCAATCATGGAACCATATGCTACGGATATACGTAGACCATGCTTTTTGCACACATCAAGCAGTATTTTGGCTAGATTAAGTTCTATATTCCAAAGGCGTTTTACATCCTCGGACACATAATACCCTGCAAGGGTTTCCCCATCTGGGTTACAAAGCTGTTCAGGCTTCCATTCCATAAAACTATTCCTTTATATTTTTGACAGAGATAGATTGACCACAACGACACACCACCTAATAATTCTTATGATCAGTTATTGTTATTCATTCGTGTATCTTGATATCCGCAGGAAGATGGTTATCTGCAATTGCAACCATCTTCATATAGTTATCGACAATTTCCTGTTTGAGCTTTGATGAGGATATACCGTCTCCGTATGGGAAATAAACGACATCCACGCCCTGCTCCTGCAGATAGTCGTATTTGCCGGTCCAATCATCACCTACGACAAAAATATCCATATGCAATTTCGATACCTTGTCCTTATGATCAAGAGACTTCTGCGGAATTACAATATCCGGCCATTTTAAAGCACGTACCAACTCGATTCTTTGCTCAAAGGGTATTATGGGGGTGGATTTGTAGGATGCAACCAGCTCGTCGGTATTGACACCGACAATAAGTATGTCGCCCAGAGCGCGGGCATAACGTATCATTTTCAAATGATTGACATGAAGCATGTCAAAGGTTCCCGACGTATATACAACACTCTTTCCCTTGATCATAGGAATTCTCCCCTTACTTCATCCATGACATCCAATAATTGCAAATGATCACTTACGCTTATATTTCCGGCATGCCCCACACGAATAAGATGAGATGACAATGCACCGCCGCATGGACACACGGCATAGCCTTTTTCCAAAAGCTTAGTTGCAACTTGTGATGCATCTACGGGAGAGTCAAAATAAATAGGAGTCAGCATATTGGATTTGGTAAAGGCGGGGATCTTATAGTCGCGTTTTAACGCCTCGGCTCTGAAGATCTCGGCCGTATGCGCGATTTCATCGATCCAAGGCTCAATCCCCCCTGCTTTTTTTATAAGCTCAAGCATTGCTGACACCTCATACATCACCATCACGGTTGGGGTATACGGAGTCTGTCCGCGTTCCATATTTTTGAAATAATCACGAAAATCGAAATACATATTGACGGAAGACGTATTCTTCCTAGCAATTATTTCTTCCGAAAAACTCTGGCTCAAGCTTATGAACGAGCACCCCGGGGAGCAACAGAGCCCTTTTTGGGAGCTGAAGAGCACCAAATCCACATCGGTATAATCGTTTTTATCGACTAAAAATGAGGAAATGGCATCAACTATCAGGCGCAATTGATTGCGCCTGCAAAAATCCTTGAGCATGGGCAAATCATAAAGCTTGCCGGAGGTGGTTTCATCCAGATTTACAAAAAGGCGGGTAAAGCCTCGTCCCTCATAAGGTTGAAGCTTTTGCTCATTAAGCTCTTCATCCCACTTAAGAGCAAGGCTTTCATATTGGAGACCGTGATGCGCCAAAAGCTCCGCAAATCGTTTGCCAAACCCGCCGCCGTTTATTACCAAAGCTTTGTCATGAGCGCTCATGGAATTTTCAACGGCAGCCTCCATAGCTCCGCTCCCCGAGCAGGCAAGATAGATCATGGTGCTTTCATCCCTGCGGCCGAGAAGAGCAGTAAGCTCCCCCATTATTTGTTTCACCTTAGCCCCGTACTCCGGGGTTCTGAAGTACATAATTTCCTTGTGACGTACATTCTGTACTTGCGGATACAATGTTACGGGACCGCAGGTAAAAAGCTTCATATTAATTTTTCCTTTTAAGACACCAATACTCAGCATTGGTCTCACGACGAACTACTTTCATAAATAAAAAAGCATTTAGTGTCCAATACAAAATCAGCAACTGCATTTTCGAATATATCCGTGATCTGTTCATAGGATCCTGCTCATATGCACCGCTTTTATTTTTTTAAGGCAAAGGCCTTGTCACACAGATCCAAAAGATCACCCACCGTCCTGCACTTTGCAAGCTGAGCCAGAGTGAGCTCAGCCCCCGAGGCCTTAAGAAACATCACAATGTTAAAAAGGCCCAGAGAGTCAAAATCCAAGCTGTCGGCTATTACGGTATCTTCTGAGATCTCATCGATGGGATCGATGATCTCCACGATCTTGTTTAAGATTTCTTCTCTTTGCATAAAAAATCCTCAAAAATAAACCGCGTCATAAATATGTGTATTTCTAAGATCAGCAAGCACGGATGCAGCATGCATGCCTACTCCGAAGGCACTCATTACGACGGGCGCTTTTTTTATCTCTTGCTTTACAGTTTCACTCTCGCAAATGGCCAGGGCCAGCGAGGCCGAGGAGGTGTTTCCGGTGTTTTCGGAGGTAAATGGTATTTTCTCGACAGGAACCCCCAAGTTTAAGGCTACGGCCTTAAGCACGGTTTTATTTGCCTGATGCAGAAGATACAGGGACAGATCATTGTCGGCAAAGCCACTTGCAGTCATCAGGGACCTGATCTCGGGGATCACGGTATCGATGGCAAAGGACGCGATGGCCGTACCGTCTATTTTTATGCCTATGTCCTTAAATTCTGCGAGGATCTCGGGCGCAAGCACACCCTCCTTTACCGCCGTTTGCAAGCGTTCATGCCGCTCTGAAAATTTGTGATCGCAAATAACCTGAGAGAGTTCACCGTGAGAGGACAGATTAAAGAAAAGTCTCGGTGCTCCTTCCTTTCTTTCCAGCAACACCGCTCCCGCCCCGTCTCCGAACAAAGCCGCATTGGCCTTTTGGGTACTTTCCTCAAGAGTATGTACCTTGCAATAGGTATCCCCGAAGCAAATAAGGGCCTTGTCACAAACTCCGGCAGCTATCAGCGCACAGCCCTCAAAGATCCCGTGTACGCTTCCTGCACAGCCGTTGATGAGATTGTTAAGATAGCAATCGGAGGAAAGCCCCAAGGCGTGCTGCATGGTAAATACGGTTGCAGGAGCCAGAGTATCGTTGGTCTGACTTACAAAGATCAGAGCCCCGATCTCATCAGGGCTAATTCCTTCATTTTTGAGCATGTCCGTAGCAATATGCACGCACATATCGGCACAGGTCATGGAAAGAGGAATTTCCCTTACTTTTTTAAAGCCGAGGGTTTTGATAAGGCGAGCAATGTGTCTTTCATCCAAAAAAGATGAACACAACGCAGCAACGTCATGCTGTTTTTTTCCAGATGCCGCCGCTACGGATCTGATCGCAATATCATCAAAGCTTTTCTGCATATTTCCACCCTCCCTTTAATACTGGTTATCAATCAAGGGAAGTTCTTCGCACTATAAGATCGGCAAGAGCCCCTATATTTTCCAAATCCTTAAGCTCCTCTATGGAAAATTTGATGTTGAAGGTCTGCATCACTGCCACGATGATGTTTACAAATTCGAGACTGTCCCAATCCTCAAGATCGGATACAGTGCTGTGTTCATTAAGTTCAATGCTTTCGTCATCAAAAACATCACGAAATACTTCATTCAGCTTCAAAAGCACCTGCGCCTTGGTCATTTCTTATTCCTAATGTACGTGATCGTCAATCGTTAACGTCAATATGGGTATTTAAGCATTCATATGGCAGATCCCGTCCGTAATCATCCTGCAAACGCAATTGCCAGCTGATCCCGCCTTGATCCTCTTTAATTTTCTCATAGCCGAGCGTCGGGTATAGAGCTCTTACCATCTCGTTTTTTCCGCTGGGTATAAAGATCCCGACAACAGCCTTAAGCTTTAGCGAACGCGCCTTTTTTACCACGGCATCGGCCATGGCCTTTTCCAAATCGCGCTTTAAAACACGACAGCTCATAAGCCACAATCTTACATGCAATATATCCGCGACAATCTCTCCTATGAACAAAGAAACCACGCCGTTATCCCCGAAACGATCCTTTAATGAGGCATAGAGGGTCACATATGTGGGATCCTCTGCCATGGCAGCTATTTGTTGCTCATCGTAGCGGACCGTAGTCAGATTGAATTGATTGCTTTTATTGCACAGCTGCGCAATACGACTGTAAAACACCGAACAGAAAGGTTTGATCTCAGCCCTCATTTGCAGGGAATCCAGATATTCGCCGTAGTCCTTAAATAATGCAGCCGCCTTCGTACGCTGCATATTTTCCTTATACATTTCATTGCGCTTTAAATCGTCTGCAGAAAGCTTTACATTCTCAAAAAAACCGCATCCGTCTATAAGCTCGCAACGATGAGCTATATCTCCAAGTTCAGGAGATGCAACCTGCGGCAGTACCCCGGTTACCTCCGCCCGCTCCGCGGGATTGTCATCCACGAATACCAAGCTCTCGGGCAAAATACCAAGCTCCGTCGCTATGGCCTTTACATTCTCGCTTTTAGCCCTCCAATCGGCCTTTATAAGGGCAAAGTCCTCAGACCTCAGGATCCCCTCCGGATGCCTAAGGCCGCACAGAGCCTGATCCTCATCATTCTTAGACGACACGGTCAAAATAACCCCCGTCGCCATAAGCTCCTTTATATACTGTTGAAAGGCAAGATAGGCCTGATCCTCAGAGCTTTCCTGACCGATCCTGATCCCCTGTATTCCGTCCTCGGCAATCACGCCTCCCCAGAGCGTATTGTCCAAATCCAATATCAGAGCTTTTTTGTTTTTTCCGCACAGGGCTTTAATCACATTGGCAACGTTAAAGGCCAGAGACGGCGCCGATTGAGGAGATACGGCACTTTTGCATAAATACCAATAGAAGGGATCTGAAAAGGACTTGAGACCGTAATTCGATGAAATATAGTCAAGATCGATTAAAAAAAGATCACGCCTTTGCTCCAGCGCCTGTGCAAGCCTTACATTAAGCTCGTTTATAAACGAGGTTTTGCCGCGGTGATCACAGCCGTCGTTATTTCCTAAAATTCTTAAAAGCGGCTTTTCAAAATTGTTTTGTAAAACAGGAACGTTAAAACGCTTCTCCAAAGCATCCCACATCCTTTCAAAGCGCAAAAGCTCCCCATCAATGAGCTCGTCCTTATGTTTTTTGGAGCATGTGATCGAGGGATATTCACAAATATTGCGGTTACAGGTGCATATATAGATGAGATCTGGAGCAAAGGCCTCGAGCCTGTCATTTGAGAAAAGCGCATCCTCATAAAAAAGGCCGAAGTCGGATTCGTAAAAGGAAGGCTCGATCCCGTAATTCAAAAGAAAAAGCTCCAGGGACTGCTTAATATAAGCGGTGGTGAAGCCCCCCAGCAGTGCAATGCGCTTTTTTATGCGCTCACTGCCGTCCTTTAATAGCTCTTTTTTTAGGCTGCGGAATTTTTTATTGATAAGGGCCGCATCGAAGGGATATTCAAGCTCTTTCATATACTGTCAAACCTCGGACTGCGCCCCTTAAAGCCTTAGCAGCTCACGTTCGAGTGCGGATTGCGTGGGCAAGCCCAAACGCCCCATTAAGGCTTTTTGTATGCGCCTTGCAAGAGAAAAATCTTTTCTCAGGGCCTGCAGATATTCCCCGTAGGGCCGCTCCGGATCATAATATACGGCTCCGTGATCGCTGGGATATTGCTTGGGCGTCATATGATCTTGTCCGATCAAAACGTCCAAAACCTCATGTACGCCTGAAGGACAGGGAAATTTATAGCCCTCAAAATCAAGCTCTGCGGGATCCTCATAGTTCTTTTTTTCAAAGATAAAATAACGTCTGTCGGGAAGACCGATTAGAAGGGAACCTATTTTTTTACAGTCACCTGTTTTATAGCGTCTGAAGTTATCCTCAAATTTTTTAAATGCCGATTGATATTCAGCGGCGTTCTTAATAAGGGACTTTGCCGTCCGGCGACGCTCAAGCAGCATTTTTATGATCCGCGGATTTAAGGACAGTATATGATCATAGGTGTAATAGGATTTGATGGCCCGCCCCCAAAAAGCGTTTTCATCAAATAGCTTTTTTTGCTCATCGGCATCGTCGGGAACACCGTCCAGGGGAAAGATATCCAGAAATATACCCTGATCAAGATCGTTAAAAAGCCAGCTCTTAATGATGGCGGTCGATTTTTTATATCTGATCTTGGCATGGATCCCGGGATACAGAGGATCATGCGTAATGATCTGCAATTCATAATCATCGTCGAAGCTTTCATTGCTACAGGCAATAAGTTTGTCGTAGTCTTCACGCAGCATCACCACATCCAAATCATCATCCCAGGGGATAAAGCCGTGATGACGCACCGCCCCGAGCAGGGTTCCGCTGTCAAGGAAGTATCTGAGATCATTTTTTTTGCACACCTCATCGAGCTTCAAAAGAAGGTTAAGCTCAACATTCCATATACGCTTGCGCTTTGTCGATACGGTAAATCCGTCCCTTACTTCCTCTTTTAAATCGATCAATTCACGCATACAAGCTCCGGGTATACAAAAAAAATCCCACCGTATCCATTAACGGCAGGATGTACTTTCGTTGCATATTTTATGCAAAAAATTCTTAAAAATCCGTGATCTGCACGGGATCTCCGGGCCTTAGGCAAAAAAATCCGCAACGTACTGCTGCGGATCGAAATTCTATTATCTTCGCGATTAAGGGGCACACAGCGCCCCTTAAGTCGATTAATGGACCAAGCCTGCCCAGGTAGGTAAGGCCATGGACAATGAAGGGATCAAGGTGACGAGCACCAAAGTCACAATCAAAGCACCGAAGAAAGGAAGCATCTTCAGGAACACGTCGTCAATGGACATACGGGCAATACGGCAACCGGTAAAGAGAATAGGTCCTACCGGAGGAGTAATGGCACCCAAGGAGAGGTTGAATACCATCATCACACCGAAGTGAACCGGTGAAATGCCGAGCTTCATAGCTACGGGCAGGAAGATCGGGGTAAAGATCAAAACTGCAGGAGCCGGATCCATCACGCAACCTACGACCAGCATGATCACCATCATGCCTAAGAGGATGACGCTTGAGGAATCGGAGAAGTTGAGCAAAGCTTGAGCGATCATGTTCGGGAGCTTGGCATAAGCAAGCACCCAGCCCAAAATGGCGGAAACACCAATCAGGAAGACGATGAGACCGGTGGTCTTGGCAGTATCAAGTAGCATGCCCGGGATCTTGCTCAAAGGCAAAGTCCTTGAGAATCCGGCAATGATTGCGGCATAAACCACAGCCACGCAGGAGGCCTCGGTGGGAGTAAAGAAGCCTGAAATAATACCGCCGATGATGAGCACGATCAAAAATACCGAAGGCATGGCCTGCCAAACGATCTTCGCACGCAAGCCCCAGCCGGAAACGACGGAGGTCTTATAGCCCATCTTCCAGGAATAATAGGCAGCAACGGCGATTACGGCCAAGCCCCACATAATTCCGGGAATATAGCCTGCAACGAACAACGCTGCAACGGACACACCGCCTGAGGCCAGGGAATAAATAATGAAGATGTTGGAGGGAGGAATGATCATGCCGGCAGGTGCGGAGGCAATGTTCACGACGGCAGACAGCTTGGGATCATAGCCTTCCTTCTTTTCACCGGGCAAAACCACGGAGCCGATGGCGGCGGCGGCGGCCACGCCGGAACCTGAAATGGCACCGAACAGCATGTTGGCCACGATGTTGGTGTGCATTAGGGATCCGGGAATGAAGCCGATGCAAACCTTAGCCAAATTGATAAGTCTGGCTGCAATACCGCCGGTGTTCATAATATTACCGGCCAACACAAAGAAAGGAATGGCGAGCAATGCAAAGCTGTTCATTCCGGCAAAAATGCGGTTGGCGGCATTCAGAGGAGCGGTGGGGCCCATGATCGAGAAAATTGACAGAGTCGATCCCAAGCAAATGGAGGTACCGATGGGTACGCCCAAAACCAAAAGGATCGGGGTCATGATCAAAAGATAAAGAATAACCGAGGTAGTTAACATTTTCTAATTACTCCTTATCAGCCTGTGCGCCGTTTTTGGCCTGAGCGATCTTCTGGATGGAAGAAAGAATGTTGTAAATGGCGTAGTACAAGACGAAGCATCCGCTGATAGGAATGACCGAATAAATTACACCTACGCGTAGCCAAGTCATGGCCGAGTTAACCTGCCCCATGGCGTTCATGGTTACGATGTAACCGCCGTAGGTCAAAACCCACATGGCCATGGCAAAGGTGCAGATCTCACTCAAAATGGAGAGAAGTTGCCCGACCACGGGACCTAACTTTTCAGGCACGTAGGAAATGTTCATGTGGCCCTTCTCGCCGTAAAGCAAAGCGGAGGCAAAGAGGCCCATCCACACGAAGAAAATACGGGCAGCTTCCTCGGAGATGGCCGAGGGATCACCCAAAATAAAGCGAGAGGCTACCTGATAGGAAACCAGCAATACCATACATGCACAGCAAATGATGCAAATATAGATAAGGATCCTGTCCAGGATCTTCTTAATAGCTGTTAAAGCTTGCATTGTTAAGAAAACTCCGAAAGCGATTTCTTTTTAATTATTCCCCGCCCGATTGCACGGGGATCCTGACTGATCAATCGATCGCGTCCACATTATGCACTGATATAAGCAAAAAAGCTCTTTTGCCCAGATCGGATGCAAAATGCCGACGATTACAGCTCCGTAAAAACGTTTTTGTTTTTTTAAGCTCGGATGTAAAAATCCCGGCACAATAAAAAAACAAAATGGGGCCCTACTGCTAGGGCTCCATTTCTCAATCGATTTTATTCAGTTTAAGCCTGAAGGACATTAGTCACGAGTAGCCTGAACTGCGTCGTACAAAGCCTTGGCAGAAGGAGTGGAGACCTTCTCCTTGATGAGAGGCTCAACAGCCTTCTTGAAGGCGTCCTGATCAGCCTTGATAACCTTAGTGCCTTCCTTCTGAGCAGCCTCGATGGACTTGGCTACCTGAGCCTGGAAGCGCTCGAACTCGTCATCAACCAAGCCGTCGAGATTCTTTGCGAAGAAGTCCTTCACCTCGGCAGGGAGGCTGTTGTAGAACTGAGTGTTGGTTACGATGTAGTCCGGCATCATAAGGTGACCGGTCAGGTTGTAGATAGGGCCTACTTCGTGCTGCTTCAATGCATAGTAGGTAACCTCATTGTTCTCAGCGCCGTCCAAAACGCCGGTCTGAATGGCGGTATAAACTTCGCCCTGGCCCATAGGAGTGCCGGTGCCGCCCATGTAGTTAAGCATCTTAACCATGGTGTCGGACTGCATGACACGGATCTTGAGGCCCTTCAAATCAGCAGGGGTTCTGACTTCCTTGTTCTTGGTATAAACGTTGCGGGTACCGGAGTACTGAGCGCACAAAACGGTAATGCCCTGAGGCTCGATGGACTTGAAGAGATCACCGACGATCTTCTTATCCTTTACAACACGCTGCAGGTGCTTGTAATCCTTGAAGACGTAAGGCAAATTGAACACTGCGAAGTCAGGGGACCAGTTCTCGAGCAGGGAACCTGCAACCAAGGAGAACTCGAGGGAGCCGTTCTGCACCATCTCGATGGTCTCTTTCTGGGAGCCTAACAACTCGTTAGGGAAGACTTCGATTGCGTACTTACCGTTGGTAGCGGCTTCGAGCTTCTTGGAGAACTCCTGAACGGCAACCATCTCAGGGTGGCCCTCAGGCTGGTTGAAAGCGAGTTTCCATACGGTTTCTGCAGCCTGTGCAGAGGTAAAACCGGAAACGGCAACTGCCAAAGCGCTAACTGCGATAACGCCTAATTTCTTCATGATAATCAAACTCCTGTAAGTAATTATTATCAAATGCGGATTGATTATAGTTACAGTCACTTAGGTTTGACCATCACCAAAGTGCAATTTTTCTACACCATTCACACTTTTTACACTTTTTGCTACAAACGTTTTCGTTGATATCTTCTGATCTGGCTTGCTCTGCCGCTGGCTTTTATTTCGAAAAAATTCAGCCCCGCAACGGTTGAGCCCTAAAAAGCACTCAAACGCTTAGCATGTACGGTATGTCCCCCTGTGCTCGTTCACAAATACTAAAACAAGACGAAGATCCCGTTAATTAAAGTCCGTTTGTCAAGTAAACACCTGCATTGCTAAAATCAAAAAAAATAATCGCAAGCTTTGTCGCTTCATACGACAGCACTGAATATAGAGGTTTCCCATTATGCAGATCCTGTTTCTTGCATCCGAGGCTGCCGGATTTATTAAATCCGGCGGTTTGGCCGACGTTGCCAAAGCCCTGCCCCTGCAATTAAAAGCCAACGGCCACGACGTACGTCTGGTGATCCCCTGCTACAGTCTGATCAAGGAGACCGCAAAGCTTAAGGTCATTTATGAAGGAGTACTGAACCAAAACAATCCAGATGCCGGCTTGCATATTCCTTATAAGGTAAGGGAAACCGCCTTGGGCGACGTTACCGTATGGCTAATCGACTGTCCGCGCTTCTTTGACCGCACCTCATTATACGGTGACAACAATCAGGCCTATTCGGACAACGGCAGCCGCTATGTATTCTTTTCCGCCGCCGCCATCGATGCCGCCCGTCACATCGGCTTTAAACCTGACATTTTGCACTGCAACGATTGGCATACCGCCGTTGCCCCTATGATCCTGCGTATTAAATACGCCGCCGATCCTTTCTTTGACAAATGCCGTTCGCTCTTAACCATCCACAATGCCGCCTTCCAAGGGGTATTCGATGCGGCCCAGCTCTATCCCGTCCCCGAGATCCGCAACATAAACAACGACATGATCACTCAGGGCTCCTGCACCAATTTCTTAAAGAGCGGTGTTTTCTATGCGGACAAAATAAATACCGTTTCGCCGGGCTATGCCTATGAGCTCACCACCTATTTGGGCGGTCACGGCATGACCAACAATTTCCTGGCAAGGCGTGAGGATTTATCGGGAATTGTCAACGGCTGTGATTATTCAGACTGGGATCCGCGCTACGATCAAAACCTGCGCATACGCTACGGCATTGAAAATATGGAGGAAAAGGTATTGGGTAAATACCTTTTACAGCGCAGACTGGGTCTTGAAATGGGCGATACCCCCATCTACGGCATGGTCGCAAGACTTACCGATCAAAAGGGAGTAGGACTTTTATTGCCCATACTCGATCGCTTTTTGACGCACAAGGTACAGATCATCATCGAGGGCACGGGAGATCCCGCCTTGCAAAGACAAATGCAGGAAATTGCCGATCGTCATAAGGACAAAATGGTCTTCATGCCCGTGTACGACAATGAAATAGCTCACCAAATCGAGGCCGCTTCCGACTTTTTCCTCATGCCCTCGATCTTCGAGCCCTGCGGACTAAATCAAATCTATTCCCTGGCCTACGGAACCTTGCCCATAGTCAGAGCCGTGGGCGGACTTAGAGATACCGTCATCGACTATGATTCCGACAGAGAGCACGGCAACGGATTTTTGTTCCAGGATCCCTCCGCCGAGGAGTTGCTGTCCTGCCTGCGTCGTACCCTGATCCTATACCTTGAGGATCCTGCCGAAATGCGCCGCTTAAAGCACAATGCTATGTCCAAGCGTTTCTTATGGTCCGACTCCTGCAAGGAATATGAGACGCTCTATGCCGAGGCGCTTAAAAAGCCCAAGTGGTAGGATGTTACGGGCTTTGATTTGACTAAAGCTCCGCACCGAGGAGCTTTTTTTATCCCGTCCCCCTTGCTCCTTCTTCATAAAGATCCTGCCCTCCTTAAAACGAGGATCCCTTTCCTGTCCTCATCCTATGATCCGTTGTCAAAGAGCGTTTTCGTTTGCACAAATGCTATACTGCTTGCGATTTAATCACAGGATCCGTCCTTCGATACGTAGCAAAAATCACATGGCGGACGACCAAGCTCAGGCTTAATGCACCGCATTGATTTTTTGCTTGCAGGCAAAATCTTTCATATCAATATCGAGATCATCATGCAGTTAGAAAAACTCACTGATCAAATCCTCGAGGGTTATCTTATAAACCGTAACGAGGCCTTGGAACTTGTCAAACTCCCGCTCGAGCAACTGCGGGACAGCGCCAAGAAAATTACCGCCCACTTTTTTAAGGAAAAGGTCGAGCTTTGCTGTATCTCAAACGGTAAATGCGGCAACTGCACCGAAAACTGTAAATTCTGCAGCCAAAGCCGCCGCTTCGATACCAAAATAGGTACCAGCAGGCTCAAGAGCGTCGACGAGTTCTTCGCCGAAGCCAAATATAACAACGATCACGGCGTACACCGCTTTTCCATAGTCACCTCCGGCGTACGTCTTCCTCCCGACGAAATTCGTCAGGTAGGCGAGGCTTATAAGAAGATCTCCTCTGCGCTTAAGATCCGTTGCTGCGGCTCCTTAGGACTCATTTCTAAGTCTGAGCTCAAATATTTGAAGGATTGCGGGCTTACCCGCTTTCATAATAATGTCGAGACCTCCCGCCGCTTCTTCCCCGAGGTTTGTACCACTCATACCTACGATCAGAAACTTGAAACCCTCAGATATGCCCGTGACGTAGGACTTGAGATCTGCTCGGGCTGCATCATAGGTATGGGCGAGAACTACGAGGATCGCATCGATATTGCGCTCACTCTGCGCGAGGTGGGGACCGTTTCCACCCCTATAAACATTCTAAATCCTATAAAAGGAACCCCCTTTGAGGATCGCCAAGTGCTGGGTGAGGAGGAAATAGAACGCAGCGTAGCCTTATTCCGTCACATTATGCCCCGTACGGTTTTACGTACTGCCGGCGGTCGCTTACTTATCAAAGGCTTCTACAAGAAGCTCTTCGATTTCGGGATCAATGCCGAGATCACGGGGGATATGCTTACTACCGAGGGGATCACCATAGCCCAGGATATATCCGATGCAGTGGCCATGAAACGCATAGTCAGTCGCATAGACTCTCCCGAGTGCTGAGTTCTTTTTTGGATCAAACGGGATCAATTTAAGCTCAAAGTTGCACACTGCCAATTCAAGCCGGTCTTTATGGCCGGTTTTGTTTTATAACAGTGCAAATAATGCACAAAATAAGAGCATTTTTCAAAAATAACGACTTGTTTTGGTGCACTTTTCTCAGTGTCAAACATTGCTCATATACTCAAATCAAAGCTACCTCTCAGCTAACAAGGTTGCAAAAAGAATATGACAGCAATGATCAAACTTTCAAAAGTAAACAAGGTCTTCGGGGATCTGCATGTGCTCAAAGACGTGAGTCTCGAGGTTGCCGAGGGCGAAAAGCTGGTCATCATCGGACCGTCCGGATCGGGAAAATCCACCACCGTACGTTGCATGAATTTTCTGGAAGTGCCGACCTCAGGTCACGTCTTTATAGGCGGAACCGAGCTTACCGAGAAAAACCGTCTGCGCATGATACGTGAAAACATGTCCATGGTTTTCCAGTCCTTCAACCTCTATCCGCATCTGGACGTGTTGCACAATCTGACTTTGGCACCTGTGAAAATTCATCACATGAAGGAAAGCGAGGCCGAGGAGTTGGCCATGCACTACCTTTCCATCGTGGGACTTGAGGACAAGAAAAATGCTTATCCGCAGGCTCTGTCTGGCGGTCAGCAACAGCGTATCGCCATCGCCCGCGCCCTGTGTCAGAAAAGCAAGATCATGCTTTTTGACGAGCCTACGTCCGCACTTGATCCCGAAACCATTCAGGAGGTTTTGGACGTCATGGTCAAATTGGCCAAGGAATCCAACATCACCATGGTGGTGGTTACCCATGAAATGGGCTTTGCAAGACAGGTTGCCGATCGCGTGATCTTTATGGAGGACGGTCGCGTCGTGGAGGATGGTACTCCCGAGAAGTTATTCGATCATCCCGAATCCGAACGCGTCAAGCAGTTCCTAGGCAAGATCCTGAAACATTGATTTTTTTAAACGGCTCACAAGGGGGCTACATTATGAACAACATTTTAAAATTCACGGCCGCAAGTGCCGCTGCTTTAGCCATCTCCTCCGCATCGCTTGCCGTAGCCGCACCCGATGCCAGCATTCCCGAGATCAAGCAGATCCAGGATCGCGGAGTACTCAAGGTCGGTGTCAAAAACGCCGTGATTGGTTTTTCCGTCGAGGATCCTCTCACCGGAGAATATAAGGGCTTTGAGGACGATCTGGCACGCCTTATTGCCAAAGATCTGGGAGTCGACGTGGAATTTACGGCCGTTACGGCTGCAACCCGTACCGAGCTTATCGATTCGGGCGATCTTGACGTAGTTCTCGCCACCTTCACCATCTCCGATGAGCGTAAGACTCACTGGGATTTCACCGTGCCCTACTACACCGACTATGTATCCGTACTGGTCGAGGATAAATCCGGCATCAAGAGCCTCAAGGATATCGAGGGTAAAAAGGTAGGCGTTTCCTCAGGCTCCACCTCCGCCCGCGCCTTGGTTCAGGCCATGATCGACAACAAGCTCATCGAGGGCAAGGGCTTTGATCCCGCCACCTTTGATCCTCATACCTGGACCGAAGGCGTAAGCTTCCAGCAATATGACGATTATCCTGCAATCTCCACCGCTCTTTCGGCAAACGAGGTACAGGCCTTCTGCGTGGATAAATCCATTCTGAATATTTACAAAACCCCGGGACGCAGCTTCATTTCCGACAAGTTCGCACCTCAGTCCTACGGTGCCGTAACCAAGAAGGGATCCGGTCTTTCCTCCTATGTAAACTCGCTCATGGAGGGCTGGCTTAAGGATGGGACCGTCGAAAAACTCATTCACGAGCACAAGCTCGATTAAGATTGAACTTGAATTAGGATCGGGCTCCGTTCAGGGGCCCGTATTTTCGGAGCACATATGGGATCTCTATTTTCAGCAAATGCATGGGAGCTGGTCTGGAATTTCAGAGGAACATTCTTGTTCGGCTTTCTAAACACGCTCGAGGTGGCGGTATTTGCCATACTGCTCAGTCTGTTTTTGGGACTTATCTTCGGCCTGATGTCGACAGGAAAGAAAACATCATTGAAATTCATCGCCAGATGTTATGTCGAGTTTATCCAAAATACTCCGCTGCTATTGCAAATATGTTTTTTGTATTATGCCCTGTCCTTCTCAGGACACAGCATAGGGATCATGGCCTCGGGTATTTTATCGATAGGCGTTTACCACGGCGCGTATATGGCCGAGGTCTTTCGTGCCGGCATCACCGCCGTCCCGAAGGGACAATTTGAATCGGCCGAGGCTCAGGGCTTTAGCTATACGGGGGTCATGCGTTACGTTATTTTGCCCCAATGCGTCAAAATTATTTTGCCCCCCATGACCTGCCAGATAGTGAATCTCACCAAAAACACCGCCGTACTGTACATCATAGGCGGGGCCGATCTCATCTCCACCACCTACAATTTTGTAACCGGCGTCAATACGGGCGGAGCATACGGACCTGCTTACGTGATCTGCGGTCTCCTGTTCTTCGTCGTGTGCTATCCGCTCTCAAAGCTGGCCGGCATGTGGGAACAAAGTCTCAAAAAACGCGACGTAATTTGATCGGAGTAAAAAATGGAAGATTGGATTGCAAGTTTCAACGTTTTGACTCTGGGCCCCGTTTGGGCTTACATAGTCAAGGGAACTCTTTTTACCGTCATTATCTCAACCGTCTCCGTATTGCTGAGCATTGTGATCGGCGCGGTGCTGGCTTTGGTCAGAAACTACTGTAACGCTCCCCGTTACCGTATTTTCAAATACCTTGCATCGCTGTATATCGAGGTGTTTCGCAACACTCCGCTGTTGCTGTGGATCTTCGTAGCGGTGGTATTCTGCCCCGTTCCCGATTTTTTCGGACATCCCCTGTTCGGGCTTTCCTCCGTTGAAACCAAAATGCTGTTCAAGGCCTCAATGGCTTTGACCGTATATACCTCATCGGTGATAGCCGAGATCATTCGCGGCGGCCTCAACGCTGTTCCGCGCGGACAGTTTGAAACGGCCTATACGCAAGGCTTCGGAATAGTCAAAACCATGTACTATGTGGTTTTGCCCCAGGCTCTGCGCAACGTGGTTCCGACTTTGCTCAGTCAAATCATCACCACCATCAAGGACTCGTCCTTTTTGGCCAATGTCGCCACCATCGAGCTCATGTCCCGCGTCAGAAAGATCCTAAGCTCGGCCAACGTATATAACGGGCTCGGAACCATCAACGTATCCGATGTATTCGTGCTGTACGGAACCGCCGCCGTCATCTATTTCGTCATCAACTTCTCTCTCTCGCTGTGGGTCAGACGCATGCAGGCCAAACGCGGCGTCACGGCCTAAGGAGTATGAAAATGAAACCTCCGGTCATTACCCTTTCACGCGAATTTGCATCTATGGGGCGTACCATCGCCCAAAGGGTTGCCCAAAAGCTCAATATAGAAATATTGGATCGCGACATCGTAGCCGAGGCCGCCCGGCGCATGAACATGACCATTCCCGAGATCTCGCGACTTGACGAGCACCCCGGCTACAACCGTTTTTTCATGCGTCGCACCTATCTTTTTAATTTCGGCGTCTATAACTCGTCCGAAAAGCTCTTTGAGGTGGAAAGCAACGTCATTCAAGACTATGCTGAAAAAGGTAATTGCATCATCGTGGGACGTTGTGCCGAAAGCATATTACGCAAACGCGAAAATATGCTCAGGGTATATATCTACGCTCCCTTTGAAAGTCGTCTGCGTCATTGCATGGAGGAACTGCAATTGGGCGGAAAAGAGGAATCCGAAGCGGACATACGTCGTGTGGACGAGGCCCGCAACGCCTACCGTCGCCGTCATGCCGCCAGCGGAAATCCCTACGACAATTTCGACCTCATCATCAATTCGGCTACCTTCGGTATAGATGGCAGTGCCGAACTGATAGCCGCAGTGGCCAAAAAACAGCTTCAGGGCTTAGGTTGATGTTAATAACTCTGCCCTCTTACCTTCTCATCAGGCTCCGCAACGGAGCCTGTTTCAATCCATTCCTACCCTGTCCTCAGCCAACGTGATCTGCACATCATGCTCCTCACCGTCGCGCAGGAGCTTAAACTCGATCACAGTGCCGGGAGTGGTGGCCGAAATGTTTTCTATAAGCTCCTTTAATGAGGCGATACGACGCCCGTCTACGGCAAAAATTACATCCCCCACATTCAAAAGTCCGGCCGCAGGTCCGCTGGGATCGATAAAGCCCACTCTGACCCCCACTCCCTGCTCATTGGGCAGGGGTACAGTGCCGTCATCGGAAATTCCCAAATAACCGCGGATCACCCGTCCGTGGGAAATGATCTCAGACATTACGACAGTCACAAGCTTGGTGGGAACTGCAAAGCCTATACCGTAGGTTTGATACCCGTTGAAGGAAGCCGTATTGATCCCCACCAGCTCTCCTGCCGTATTGATGAGTGCTCCCCCGGAATTACCGTTGTTGATGGGAGCATCGGTTTGAATAAGATCCTGCAGCCCATCGCGTATATTCATCTGATTGCGGGTTATAAGTCCCGATCCCGAGCGGGCGGTGGCGGAGATGATGCCGTGGGTTACCGTTTGGCCGAGATTATTAGGATTGCCTATGGCCAAAACCACGTCCCCCACCTGCAATTCATGGCGACGGCTTTGCAACGAAATAGCCTTAAGCCCCGGCGCCTCCACCTTCAGCACTGCTATATCGGTACGCGGATCATAGCCCACCACAAAGGCCCGATACAGCTCTCCCGTGCGCAACATGGCCCATACGGCCTGATCCGGATCTTTGGACGATGGCACAACATGATAGTTGGTGACTATATAGCCGTCGGAGCGCATGATCACTCCTGAGGCACTGTTGGTGATCGCAGAGGATCCCCCCTCCTCTTTTTTATTTTCTCCCGCATACTCAGTATCCGGCGAGGTGACGTAAATATTCACGACACTGGGAGCGGCCTTGGCTACGGCATATGCGTAACTGTCAACATTGACGCCCTTTGAATACAAAACGTCTCCCACATGCTGTCCAGCCTTGGGATTTATCGTCAGGACCACTATGCCGACCAAGATGCCCACGATTGCAGGCAGTACAAGTATGAAAAGATATTTCTTCATATAAGATAAGAAGTTGCTGAATTAATGCCGATGCTTAAGCTAATGTAAAACTAAATTCATCAGTAAATCAATGCGTGAACACTGCTTTTTAAAGAAGTCACTGTTCTCTATGAACTTAAAAAAGTTTTCACGCTTTAGTTGCCCGTTGAATACGCTCCCGTTCTTGCGGAGATAACACACCTGGATCTTTCTTGAGGCCAGATCTACCCCTACCGGCTCAATCCCTGCTTTTCTGTAGGTCTCCACCAGCTCGAGCTCTTGCGGATTTAATTTCCTTTTCGCTACGCCCTTATTTGCTCCTAAAATTGATTTTGTGAACCAAAAATCATTATTAAGAGCTATCAACTATCGGCCTAGGATTGATAATCAACGCTCCGAATAATGTCGTGACCGTTTCTTTCCGTCACTACATCATTCAGATGCAAAAATCAAAAAATAATTCATGCAATCGCCCTGATATCTACAAACTGCAGATTGGCATATCTATATAATTTACGGAATATCATTAGCTTTTACATGATCAATGATAGTTACAATCTTTTTAGCCCTGTTAGGTTATCTAAAATTCCTGTCAAAGAATAAAAACTAAAGTCGAGTTAAATAGACGCGTCCTTACAAGGGGACAGGATCCCGCTACGGCAATCTACTATTCAGAGCGATCCCTGCACAGTGCAAATCTAGGCGTTATCCCCAAAAAACTATCCCCGCCTTGAGGCGGGGACTTTACAGATTATCTTAAAGTTATGAAGATCTCGCTGTCACCTCTGGTGATACGCAAAGCGCTGATCTTACCCTTAGCCTTGGACAGACGCTTCTTTAAATCGCCTATATCATCTATATCCGAGCGATTAAGACCGGTGATCACATCTCCTGCCTTAAGTCCCAGACGCTGAGCCATGGAGCCGGGAGCCACGGCGGTTACCTTAACACCGTCGTTATCATTTGCAAGTGAGGCTCCCGCCAAGGCCGGCGACAAGGAGGAGGCATCGTCAGCACTTGTTGTTTCCTCATCAATGCTCTTCTCATCTCCCAATTTGACCTTCAATGTCAAATCCTTACCAGAACGGAATACGCCTATCTCAAGAGAGCTGCCGGGACGCTTGGTAGCTACGGCGGCACGTAGCTGTGCAAATGAGGAGATCCTCTTGCCGTCGACGGAGGTAATGATGTCTCCAGACTTAAGTCCGGCCTTATCGGCGGCACTGCCCTTCATAACCTCATTAACGAAGGCACCGGTGCTTTGCGAATAACCGAAGCTCTGAGCCAGATCGGCATTTAATTCGGTACCGGTCACGCCGAGCATGCCGCGCTTGACGCCGCCGTATTTAAGCAGCTGATCGGTAACGGTCTTGACCATATTGGCAGGAATAGCAAAGCCTATGCCTATATTGCCGCCGTTAGGCCCCAGGATGGCCGTATTGATGCCGATGAGCTCACCGTTTAGGTTAACGAGAGCGCCGCCCGAGTTACCGCTGTTGATGGCGGCATCGGTTTGAATAAAGTTTTCTATATTCTCGATATTAAGACCCGATCTGCCGAGAGCGGAAATAATACCCGAGGTTACGGTCTGCCCCAAGCCGAAGGGATTACCGATTGCTACGGCAAAATCACCCACCTGCAGGGCATCGGAGTCGGCTATGGCTATCTCCGTGAGATTTGAAAAATCCTTGAGCTTTAACAAGGCCAGATCGGTATGCTGATCCTCTCCTACCTTTTTAGCCTCAAAGGATCTGCCGTCCGAGGTATCGATCTTGATCTCATCGGCACCGTCCACCACATGGAAATTGGTTACCACCAAGCCGTCCTTAGCGTTGATGATCACTCCCGATCCCAAGGCCCTGAACTCACGCTGCTCCTTGCGAGGACCGACATCCAAGCCCGGGAACATGAATCTGAATTCCTCGGGGATCTGCAATGCAGGAGCCTCAACCTTTTTCTTACCCTTTACCTGAATATTGACCACACTGGGTAAAACGGACTTAACCATAGGTGCCAAAGAGGGCATGCTGCCGTTCTCTGCACCGTTACCAAAAAATGGAGCTGCCGCACAGGCAGTGCTGAAAGAAGCTGAAGCAAAGGCCATACCGCAAATAATAGCAATAGCTGCAGCAGTACGTTTGATCTTCATTTTTAATCCTCCGATCTGTAATCATTGCGGCTTTTTATTTCTGCCGTTTTCTAATTACTGTTATAACTTTTTTCTCTTTGAGAAAACTTAGTCTTTTCTTTGGAAAGAATTAGGAACGCTAAATCTTTTCCTTTTCATCATCCTTCTTAGCATCCTCATGAATTTCGTCGGACGGCTGTTTCTTCTCGTCCGCTGAATTTTTTTTCTCATGATCGGCATCTGTCGAGACTGAACTCATAGGGGAAGTCTCCCCGCCGTCCTCGGACACGATTTTCTTGTTTTCCGGCGCGGATGCATTTTCACGCTCGGCATTAAAATCCTCAAGATGCTTGCCGCCGAGCATTTTTTTAAGGCTTTCCTCCACCTCAAGCTCATCCTGCGGAATAAACAGCGATCCGTCCTGAGTTGAAAGCTTGGATGCCGCTTCATTCATAAATTTGGCATATTCGCGATAGCTCTTGTCCAGATCTCCGAACAGCTGTCCCGAAGTTTTGAAGAATTCGTCGAGCACGCGCTTGGCAGAGGCCAGCTCTCTTTTGGTCCTCGTAAGCTCATCCATTACCTTGTGATTGGGAAATATCTTTAAGAACCCCAGTGAATAACAAAGCGCTCCGATAAAGAAACCGATAATGAAGGCAAGAACAATAAACATATACAGCATGGCTAAATCCCTGAGTTCCAAGAGTGAATTTCACACCTCAATTCTAAAATGTTCTTGGTTGCAACGCATAGCTTTTGAGTGTTAATTTTCACCGAAGCAGAAAGGTATTATTTTTACAATATGATCACGCCCCGCACCTTTTTACAGTGGCAAAGCAAATTTTTTTTACTAAAGAGAAATATGCCGAAATACATGCGAAAAAATGCATTTGCACGCTGTCTTAACGGAGCTAAGACGTGTATAATATGCGAGCCCCTTTAGTCGGGCAGCGGATTCCCACCCGTATCGGCCTGGCGCAAACCTGTCGCGAGGACGGTTTGTTTGGATTTACCAGATATAAATATCTGATTTTTTAGGATCGAACAGATCCCTTAAAGGGTTAATAATGAAAACTTATGTTGCTAAGCCATCCACCATTAAGCGTGAGTGGTTTGTCATCGACGCCGACGGTCAGACTTTAGGCCGTATCGCCACTGAGATCGCTAGCCGTCTGCGCGGCAAGCACAAGCCGGAGTACACTCCTTTCTTGGACACCGGTGATTACATCATCGTGATCAACGCTGCTAAGGTTAAGGTAACCGGCAATAAGACTCTTGATAAGAAGTATTACCACCACTCCGGTTTCCCGGGCGGCATCAAGGAAGCTTCCTTCAACGAGTTAGTGCAGCGCAAGCCTGAGGAAATCATCGAAAGAGCCGTTCGCGGTATGCTTCCGAAGGGACCTCTCGGCCGTGCTATGTTCCGTAAACTCAAGGTATATGCTGGTGAGACCCACAATCATGGTGCTCAGCAGCCTCAGGTTCTCAAGTTTTAAGGAGCAATAGGAAATGGCTGCAAATCAGTATTACGGCACCGGCCGTCGCAAGGAATCCACTGCTCGTGTTTTCGTTAAGCAGGGTAGCGGCAAGCTTGAAATCAATGGCAAGTCCCTTGAGCAGTATTTTGGCCGTCCGACCTCTCGCATGGTCGTGACACAGCCTCTTGAGCTGCTTGAGTTGACTGATAAACTGGACATCTACGTCACCGTTGTCGGCGGCGGTATCACCGGTCAGGCCGGCGCTATCCGTCACGGCATTACCCGTGCTCTGATCGAGTACGATGAGACCTTCCGTTCCGCTCTGCGTAAAGCCGGCTTCGTCACTCGTGACGCCCGTGCCGTTGAGCGTAAGAAGATCGGTCTGCACAAGGCCCGTAAGCGTCCTCAGTACTCCAAGCGTTAATCGCTGTTGGCTTCTCAATTTTGTCAAAAGACCGGACCTGTCCGGTCTTTTTTTCTATTTGGGGCTTTTTCTTTTCTCCGTCCCAATCTTATTCTAAAATAGATCCCGCATTCTAAAGGAGCTAACATGTCTGAGCTAACCACTTTCAAACCCTATATTTTCAATGCCTACTATCAATGGTTTATTGCCAACGGTATCACCCCGCATCTTGTGGTAAATACGCTTGCGGAAAATGTATACGTGCCTACGGACTACATCCTGCCCGATCACACCATAGTGCTCTCCATTGCTCCCGGAGCCGTTAAAAACTTCCATGTAGGCTCAAGTGCCATCAGCTTTGAGGCTACCTTCGGCGGACATCTTGAAGAGATCCTCATTCCCTTTGCAGCTATGGAGCAACTTATTGCCAAGGAGCAGCAGATGGCAATTCCCATAGGGGCGGCTCTGCAGGCCTTGGAAATGGGAGATGCCGACGATGATGAGGAGGATGGTGCCAATAACGCCGGTGAGGTCGAGTTTATTGAAGAGGACGATGCACAGGAAGGCAACGATCCTACCTTGAAGAGTGATAAGGATGATAATGATGCGGGATTTGAATTCGTAACCGACGATGATGATCGCAAATGATGTTTGCATTCAAACAAAAAACCCGGCATAAGCCGGGCTTTCTTTTTGTGAGAAAAGGAAATCAGACCTTCTCGCGAATACGGGCAGCCTTGCCGGAGAGCTTACGTAAGTAGTAAAGCTTGGCACGGTTAACGTCACCGCGACGGGTAACCTTAACGGAAGCAATCATAGGAGAGTGGGTCTGGAAGACACGCTCAACACCCTCACCGGAAGAGATCTTGCGTACGGTAAAGGAGGAGTTCAAGCCGCGATTACGCTTGGCAATGACGTTGCCCTCAAAAGCCTGCAGACGGGATTTGTCGCCTTCAACCACGCGAACCTCAACGCGAACGGTATCACCCGGGAAGAAATCGGGAATATCGGTACGAAGCTGCTCTTTCTCGAGCTCGTCAATAATAGGATGACTGGCCATGTTATATGCACCTGTAAAAAAAATAATAAACTTTACTCACCCTTGTTCAGAAGATAGCGGCTCAAAAGCTTTTCCTCTTCCTTACTCAGGCTTCGCTCCTTAAGCAGATCGGGACGCCTCTCATAAGTACGGCCCAAACACTGCTCAAGACGCCACAGACGGATTTTTTCATGATCACCGCTCATTAGGATCTCGGGAACTTCCATTCCGTCGATCACCTCAGGACGTGTGTACTGAGGAAAATGCAGCAATCCCTGTGCGAAAGAATCCTCTTTAGCGTTACGAATGTCGCCGAGAACCCCCGGTTCCATTCTTGAAACTGCGTCGATGATGCACATGGCGGGAAGTTCCCCTCCGGACAGCACAAAATCACCGACTGAAACCTCCAGATCGACTTCTCTCTGAAGGACGCGTTCATCTATGCCCTCGTAGCGACCGGCTACTAGGATCACAGAGCCCCAAGCATGGAATTGCGTGACCAGCGAGTGATTGAGCTGTATACCCTGCGGGGACATACAGACAACCTTTGTTCCGGAGGGAGCTTCCGCTCTTGCGGCGTAAATGGCATCACGCAAGGGCTGCACCTTCATCAGCATACCGGGACCGCCGCCGTACGGCTTGTCATCCACGGTCTGATATTTATCGTGAGTAAACTCACGGGGATTGTAAGTGCGAACCTCGATAAGTCCGCGCTCACATGCCCTGCGCGTCACGCCTGACTGCGTGACGGCTGCAAACATCTCCGGAAAGAGCGAAACACAACCGAACCAATACATGGCTAGTAATCTTCGCCCCACTCTACCCTGACTGTCTTGGCTTCGAGATCAACTGCCTTAACAATCGGGCCTGCGACATAGGGGATCAGGATATCTTCCTTTTTCACCAATGCCGGGCGGTCAGAGGGAGACACCACCATAATAGGGGCGGCTCCTTGATCCCATATTCTCGACACAACGCCGAGCCTTACATCTCCGATCCCGATGACCTCACATCCGATTAAATCGGACAGATAAATCATCCCGTCGGGGACGGGGGGCAGACTTGAACGTCTGATCCCTATTTCCATTCCCGCCAAGGTCTTAGCCTCCTCGGGAGTGGATGCCGCATTAAGCTTTGCTATATAAAGCTGACCGTGCGGCTTGTACTCTTCGACCCGGACCTCACGCCATTCTCCCCCGCGTCGGCGGATATACCATGGCGAGTAGTCAAAAAGGTCTTCGGGCCTGCTTGCGAAGGATTGAACCTTGATCCATCCCTTCAATCCATAGGCAGATCCTAATCTGCCGATGGGACGCGGCGAATCTTCTGCTTGCAGAGCAGTCAAATTCTATTAAGCCTCGGCTGAAGCTTCAGCAGCCTGAGCTTCTTCAGCGGCCTTCTTGGCAGCCTCGGCTTTAGCAGCAGCCTTAGCAGCTACGGCCTTGTCGTGCTTGTCCTTGCGAGCCTGAGCAACAGCCTCAGCACCCATCTCGTTCTCCTTCAGAAGACGAAGTACGCGATCGGAGGGCTGAGCACCCTTTTTGATCCAAGCGTTGATGGCTTCAACGTCCAGACGCAGACGAACTTCCTTACCGGAAGCGATGGGGTTAAAGAAACCTACCTGCTCGATGAATCTGCCGGAAGCTGCAAAGCGCTGATCGGCTACGAGCACGTGATAGAAAGGGCGTTTGTTGGTGCCTAAACGGCGTAAACGAATGACTACCATTTCGCATTACCTTTAAAAAATGACAGCTTAGCGTGCTAAGCTGCGAAATTACAAAAAATACAGTCGTGCTATTATACTTACAAACTCATAAAAATCAAGTTTGCACGCACGCATTTTAGACTGAAAAACAGATTTTTAGATAAAATCAGCGTCGCTTGAACATACCGGGTAATGCGCCCATTCCGTTCATTCCACCCATACCGCCCATCATGCCGCGTACGGCTCCGGCCATACGGCGCATACCGCCCTTACCCATTTTCTTCATCATCTTACGGGTCATCTCGAACTGTCTTAGCAATTGGTTGACCTCCTGCACCTGTACCCCGGCGCCGGCGGCAATTCTCTTTTTTCTCGAGCCCTTGATAATATCAGGGTTACGACGCTCCTTGGGCGTCATCGACAGTATGATGGCCTCCAGATGATCTACGGCCTTGTCGTTGACCTTGCTCTTGATGTCCTCGGAGATTTTTCCCATGCCGGGGAGCTTGTCCAAAAGTCCGGTCATTCCGCCCATCTTTTTCATCTGCACTATTTGCTCGCGGAAATCCTCAAAGGTAAATTCCTCTCCCTTTTTGAGCTTGTCGGCAAATTTCTTGGCCTGATCGAGATCGGCATTACGTTGCAGATTTTCAATGAGCGAGAGCATGTCGCCCATATCCAAAATACGCGAGGCAATACGATCGGGATGGAAGGGTTCCAGGGCCTCAATCTTTTCTCCCATACCGATAAATTTGATGCTCTTGCCGGTGATCTCGCGTACTGAAAGCGCAGCACCGCCGCGGGCATCACCGTCGGCCTTGGTTAGGATCACGCCGGTTAAAGGCAGAGCCTCTGCAAAGGCCTTGGCCGTATTGGCGGCATCCTGACCGGTCATGGCATCGACCACAAAATAGGTCTCCACGGGGGTTACCGCCGCATGCAGTCTCTTGACCTCATCCATCATGGCCTCATCCACGGCCAAACGTCCGGCCGTATCGAGGATCATAACGTCATAGGCCTTAAGCTTGGCCGTTTGCAACGCCTGTGTGGCTATGGCGACCGGATCGCCTGTAGGATCTGAGTGGAAACAGTCGATTTGACACTGCTCAGCCAAAGATTTGAGCTGATCCATTGCCGCCGGTCTGTAGGTATCGACGGAGGTCAAAAGAACCTTTTTCTTTAGTCTTTCCTTTAAATAGAGCGCAAGCTTGGCGGCGCTGGTGGTTTTACCGGCACCCTGCAAACCTGCAAGCAGTATCACTGCAGGGGGCTGACAGGCCAAATTTATTTCGGAGGTATCGCCGCCCATGGTGTTTACCAATTCGGCATGCACGGCCTTGATAAATTCCTGTCCGGGGGTTAAGGACAGAGCCACCTCCTGTCCCATAACACGTTCTTTTACACGATTGGTAAAGGTCTTAACCACCGGCAACGCTACATCCGCCTCAAGTAAGGCGGTACGTACTTCGCGCAGGGTGTCTTTAATATTGTCTTCAGTAATACGGCCCTTGCCGCTTATGTTTTTTAAGGTACGGTTTAATCTTTGAGTAAGGTTGTCAAACATCTTGATCCCCAAAATAGGGCCTAAGCCCAAGCTTTTTTCCGCCGGAAGTTGCGTATATTTTAATCTTTCGAAGATTTTACCAAATCACGGCGGCGAATTGCTTTTTGAAAAGAGTACAGGCGCATCTGACAGGGCGAAATCGTATTACTTGTCAGTGCTCATTTAAATTGTCATGACTATTTCTGTCTGCCTCTGCATCACAGTTTTATTACGCACCGAAGAACTATGTCGCCGGCGACCGGCTGCATCCCACTCTTTGCGTATGCTGCTTTCCGCTCACGCTTTGAACAATGTTAGCTTAAACTGCTATCACTCTTATACAACAAAGCGGAGAAAAATCCCCGCCGTATTTTTAAGATCATTCATCACAAATTTTTTGAGTTCGTATATATTCACGCAAGGTAAATACGGCTACAACCTCTGATACTTGGTGCCGTCAGTAATCGTATGAAATCTGTCGGTTTCTGGCTGCAATGTCCGGAGGCAGGCGCTTTTGCAATTCCTTTTCCAGATAATTCTTTTTCATCTGCAAATATTCATCCCGAAAGAAAGAATGGTACAGCCAACTGAAGGCCTCTGCATACATGGACGGTGCGCCGTAGCCGCGTACCAGCATGTCGGCCCAGCCCAAACGTCCGTTTTTGGAGCCCAAAACCGCCGAGGTATGCATATAACGCTCTGAAAGAGTCTTGTTTTTCGGAACTAAAAAACCGTTTTCATAATAAAAGGACAAACGCTCAAGAGCCGGAGCATAGGCATTGTCCGCTGCTCTTCTGATATAGCTAAGACCCAGCTGCTCGTCCTTTACCACGCAAACCCCGTTTATAAGCATATCGCCCCAGGCGAACATAAAGGCCGGAAGCTTGATGATACGAGCGCGATCCTCAATATCGGGGGTGAACTGACAGCGATCCTTATCTCGCACCACCGCAAACAGTCTGTTTTCCTCGATGTAACCGTTAAGAAGTCGCGGAGAATAAACCTCCTGACTCATCTCCTCATTTTCCGCTGTTGAAAGCTTTCCTGATTTAGCCATGGCATCCACATCATTTTTAACAGCCAAGGCTCTGGAGGAGGTAACGGGATCATAAGAGACGCTTTGCAGGGCATAGGCCGGAACGCAGTACAACAAAACGAGTAAGGCGGATCTAATAAAAAATCGATACATATCCGCTCCTTTATCAATAAAACCTGAAAGACGGCCGAGCACAGTCAACCATGTGTCTGAGCAGATGCTTTTTTGCGCTCAGGATCATTACGTTTGTGATCTCATTATCGGACGAATACGCCTTTTTTTTAGCAAAAGCACATATGTGTAAACAAAAAGGCCTCCGATTTTGCCTCGAAGACCTTTTTTTAAGCCTAAATCAGTTTTTAGGCGAAATTATTTGTTTTCAGCAGCCCACTGCTTGCCGAACTCGATACCCTTGTCGATATTCTTCTTGAGGGTATCGGTAGCACCGTCGATGAGCTTCTGCTCATAGTCGGAGACCTTACCGAAATCGATGGTCTTCTCCCAGCCGTTCTTACCGAAGAGTACGCGCTGAGCGAAGAACTGACCGTACTTGGAACCGCCCTCAACATAGGCATTCTCGGTTACACCGTTGTGGCCCTCGAGACCCTCGACGATCTTAAGAGCAAAGCGTGCACCGGCAGCAGCCATGGACAAGGTGGCAGAGCCTGCACCGGCCTTGGCCTCAACGACCTCGGTACCGGCATTCTGAATACGATCGGTCAGAGCCTCGATGCGCTCCTGAGACAGAGCATCGTAGCCCAAGGTCTTGGAGAGCAAGGGGATGATGGTCACGCCGCTGTGACCGCCGATGACGTTGATACGAATATCTTTCTTGGAAAGACCGTATTCTTCACCCAAGAAGGTCTCGGAACGCAGAGTATCAAGTACGGAAACGCCGAATAAGCGGTGAGCGTCATATACGCCACGGGCCTTCAGAACCTCAGTAGCGATGGGTACGGTGGAGTTCACGGGGTTGGTGATGATGGCGATGCAAGCCTTAGGAGCAGCCTTGGCAACGTTATTGACCAAGGAGGCAATGATGGAGGCATTGATCTTGAACAAATCGTCACGAGTCATGCCGGGCTTACGGGCAACACCTGCGGAGATAACCACTACGTCGGCATCCTTAACGCATTCCTGAACGGGAGCGGGATCGGCAGGAGCACCGGTGAAACCGTCAACAACCACATCAGTAGGGATATGGCTCAAATCCTTGGCAACGCCGGGGGTGAACGGAGCCACGTCATAGAGGCTCAGGTGAGAACCTGCAGGAAGATTGGTCTTGAGGATTAAAGAAAGAGGCTGACCGATACCGCCGGCAGCACCTAAAACTGCAACTTTCATGAGTTACTCCTATCAATGAAAAATCTTATGAGAGCAAGAAACGCAGACGACATAACATCGCTCTCAATTACATTTTTTAGTCTTAGGCATTATAGCAAAAGTGCCGTGATGCATTTGCGAAAATATAGCGTTATTCTTTTACGGATCCTTCGTCGGCAAAATCGAGCAGAGAATAAAGCTCGTCCTCCTTACCGGACAGAACTGCGGTCTTTGCAAAGTATTCTTCCGCCGTAGGCAGACGACCCAATAAGGCACTTACCGCCGCAAGCTCGGCCGAACCCAAATAGCAATCGGCACCGTCCCCCAAGCGGTTGGGGAAATTGCGGGTGGAGGTGGAGATCACCGTGGAATGGGGTCTGACGCGGGCCTGATTTCCCATGCACAATGAGCAGCCGGGAATTTCCACGCGCGCTCCGGCCTTACCTAAAACCGACATCAAACCTTCCTCGGTCAGCTCGGCACGATCCATCCTGGTAGGAGGAGTCATCCACAGACGTACCGGAACCTCTCCCGTATTTTGCTTTAGGATCTCGGCGGCGGCACGGTAATGACCGATGTTGGTCATACATGATCCTATGAATACCTCGTCGATGTGCGTTCCGGATGCCTCCGACAGAAGCTTGGCATCGTCGGGATCATTAGGACAGCAGATCACAGGCTCGGTAATATCCTCGCAATTGATTTCAAGCACGGCCGCATACTTACAATCAGGATCGGCCTCGATAAGCTCGGGGTTCTTAAGCCATTGCTCCATTGCCTCGGCGCGCTTGAGCAAGGCCTCCTTAGTCTCATAGCCCTCTTTGGCCAGATCACGCAGGAAGGCTATATTGGACTTTAGGTAGGTGCTTACGCTTTCTCTGGAAAGACGAACCGAGCAGGCGGCGGCACTGCGCTCGGCCGAGGCATCGGCCAACTCAAAGGCATGCTCCACGCTTAAATCCTCAAGCCCCTCTATTTCCAAGATCCGCCCCGAGAATTCGTTGATCTTGTTCTGCTTGGGAACGGTAAGCAGGCCCTTCTTAATGGCAAAGTAAGGAATAGCATGTACTAAATCTCTAAGAGTAATGCCGGGACGACGTTTACCCTTAAATCTCACCAGCACCGACTCTGGCATATCCAAAGGCATGGTTCCGGTAGCGGCGGCAAAGGCCACCAGGCCCGATCCTGCGGGAAATGAGATCCCTAAAGGCATACGGGTATGAGAATCGCCGCCGGTACCTACGGTATCGGGCAGACACATACGGTTAAGCCAGGTATGGATAACCCCGTCCCCGGGCTTTAAGGCCACGCCGCCGCGTGATGTCATGAATTTGGGCAAAGTATGGTGGGTTTTAATATCTACGCACTTAGGATAGGCGGCGGTATGACAGAAGGACTGCATGACAAGCGGACACTGGAATTTAAGACAGGCCAGATCCGACAACTCGTCGCGGGTCATGGGGCCGGTAGTATCCTGAGATCCTACGGTTGCGATCTTAACCTCGCAGTACTGTCCGGGGCGTACCCCTTCAAGACCGCAGGCACGTCCTACGATCTTCTGCGCTCTGGTAAAACCGCCCTCGCCCTTAACCGCATCGCTCTTTACAAAAACGCCGCTTTCCGTAAGTCCGAGGAAAGCACGGGCTTTATTGGTCAGAGCCTTGCCTATGATGAGATTGATGCGACCTCCCGCTCTGACCTCATCCAAAAGCGTCTCGGTCTTAAGCTTAAAGCGGCTTAATACCTCGCCGCTTTCGTGGGCGGTAACGGTACCGTCATATACGTTAAGATCGACGATGTCGCCGCAATTGAGCTTGGAAACGTCGCACTCAACGGGCAAGGCGCCCGAATCCTCAAGCGTGGTATAGAAAATGGGGGCGATCTTGCCTCCGACCACAAAGCCGCCCTCGCGCTTGTTGGGAACTCCGCTGATATCACGACCTATATGCCAGATCAGGGAGTTGGCCGCACTCTTTCGCGAAGAGCCGGTACCGACCACGTCGCCTGCAAAGAGCAAGGGATAGCCCTTTGCCTTTAAGGAATCGATGAGCTTCAGAGGTCCCGTAACTCCCTCCTCATCAGCCTTGAGATCGGGACGGGAATTTTTAAACATGGCACGGGCATGCAGAGGAATATCGGGGCGGGACCAGGCATCGGGAGCGGGGGAGAAATCATCGGTATTGATCTCACCTGCGACCTTAAATACGGTCAGGGTAATGTGCCCGTCCAAAAGAGGTCTTTGCTTAAACCATGTGGCCTCGGCCCAATCGTTCATGAGTGCGACGGCTGCATTGTTGCCTTCGCGGCAAAGTTGCGCCACCTCGTCAAAGGCATCATAAACCATGAGCGTCGAGGCCAGAGCCTTACGGGCCTCCTCGGCCAGTTCCTCATTTGCAAGCAGAGCGACAAGATAGGAGGTGTTGTAGCCGCCCTTCATTCCGCCTAAAAGCTCTACGGCCTTCTTAGGAGTGATCACGGGGCTTTGTACCAATCCCGTCGCCACGGAGTTTAAAAAAGCGGCCTTTACGGCAGAGGAGGCATCCACTCCGGGATTTACCCTGTTGCTTATAAGATCAAGCAGGATCTCTTCACTGCCTGCGGGGGGATTTTGCAAAAGCGCGCAAAGCTCATCGGTTTCCGCTTCATCAAGAGCAAGAGGAACTATGCCCGTTTTTTCGCGTACCGCCTTTTTTGCAAAATAACTCTCAAGCCAGCCTGTCATACTTAGACTCCCTTTTTTAATTTTTAACGATAGCGTGACCAATTGAAGAAAGGCCCCGGATCCTCTTTACGAAGAGGAGCCACCTCATTGTGTCCCGCAATATGGTTCCCGATCTCGGGATATGTTGATCTCAAGGCCCCGACACATGCGTCCAGAGCCGTATATTGCTCATTAGTGTAGGCACAATAGGAGCAGCCCTCAAGCTCGATGCCTACAGAGTAGTCATTGCACTCTTTATGACCGTGATATTCAGAACGCCCCGCATGCCAGGCCCTGTCATCAAAAGAAACATATTGAGTGATCTCTCCCCTGCGGTTTATGAAAAGATGACTTGAGCATTCAAGTGCGGACAAGCCCTTGAACGAAGGATGCGCGCTCTCCTTAAGCGTGCCCGTAAAGAGCTCGTCGACATAATTACCGCCGAAGCAATTGGGAGGCAGGGAAATATAGTGAATGACGATCAGAGAAACGACCGCGCCCTGCGGCCTTGCGTTAAAGCGTGATGTAGGGAGCCGTCTTACTCCCTGCATCCATCCGTTCTTAATAACAAACTTCAAGAACTAAGCCTGAATTGCCTGCAAGGTGCCCTGAGGATTCAAGCATTCGATAGCACCCTCGCCCGCATCCTCAAAGGTCACCACCTCATAGTTAAGCGGATTTGCAAGCAGTGCACGCAGTAATGCATTGTTTAAAGCATGTCCGGTCTTAAAGGCCCTGAAATTGCCCAAAATGCTACGGCCCGACATATAGAGATCACCGCAGGCATCCAGCATCTTATGCTTTACGAATTCATTGGGATAACGCAAGCCCTCGGGATTTACAACGCGATAATCATCGAGCACCACGGCATTTTCAAGCGATCCGCCCAAGGCCAGATGATGGGCGTGCATGTATTCTACATCCCGCATAAAACAGAAGGTGCGGGCTCTTGAAACCTGCTCGAGGAAATTACGTCCTGAAAATTCAAAGGAAAAATGCTGCAAAGCGCGATCCATAGCCGGATGATCAAAATCAATGGTGAGATCCATATGGAAGCCGCCGTCGGAGGGAGTAAGCTCGGCCCACTTCTCATGATCCTCCACCCTTACCTTACGTGCAACCCGCAAAAATTCACGCGGAGCATTTAACTCGCGTATACCCGCATTCTCAAAAAGATAGAGAAAAGGCTGCGAGGAACCGTCCATCACCGGCAACTCGGGAGCATTGACCTCAATCTTCAGATTGTCTATACCGAGGGCGCAAAGGGCTGCCGACAGATGCTCAACGGTGGAAATGCGTACGCCGTCCGGATTTACGAGCGCAGTACAAAGCTGTGTATCACGTACGTTGTCGGCTGCACATTTCATGCTTACCTTAGGCGACAAATCACCGCGTGTGTAAACTATCCCGGTACCGGCGGGCGCAGGCTCGAATACTGCGCTGACCTTGGCTCCGGAATGCAGTCCGATACCGGTAACCTTAATCTCTTTGGCCAAAGTGCGTTGCTTCACCATGTTTTTGCCTCACAGTCCGCTGGGATATTTATCCCTAAGTACTTGAAATTGCAACCGCTTAAAAGTCCGCACGGCAACAACTGCCCTGTTACGAACATAACGATGTCTTGGGATTTTAGCACATGTAGCAACGGAGTAAGCTTTGCAGTGAAATTAATAGTCAACAATAAAAATGTGTCGCTAAAGCGCCGTTGCAATTTGTCATAAAACGAGGATCTGTCATAAATAAAAAAGGACCGAGCATGATCCCGATCCTTTCTGAAACTTCACAAGCAAACTATCACTCGGCTCTGTTTCTTAAAATGGGAGGTAATTCATCCCACAAGCCGCTGTGATCATCGGCATCGGCCGCACCGCCTAAGGGAAGCTCGGTAGGCTGGCGCTGTGAGGTCTGCATCTCGCGCGGGGCGAAATTGGTAGAGCTCGGGATGGAGGTGTTGCCCATCTCACTGCCCTCACTGCGAGGAGCCTGAGTATTGCTGCTGATGGTGAACATGGAGGACTTGCCGCCGTTACTCTGTCCGTGCTGAGTCTGGCTTTCTTGGAAGGCATTGTAGTAGCCGCCCTTTCTGATATTCTCGCGCGCAGGGAATCCGCCGTGAGCCACCAGCTTTTCGTCGGTAGCAAAATCGGAGGCGGAAATACCGGTGATGAGAATAGTAACGGCCACCTCGTCCTCTGACATGGTGTCGTCATAGGTGAGACCGAACTTACAATCTGCCTCGGTATCAGCATAGGCCTGAACGGCAGACGAGATCTCATCGAGCTTGGTGATGGGGAAATTCGGATTGGCACGCGCCACAACCAAAAGGCCGGCTGCCGACTGAATGTCCACGGGCTCGATAAGCGGAGAATGAATGGCACGTTCGACCGCATCCTCCACGAAATTGGCGCCCTGTCCGACACCGGTACCGATCATGGCATGACCGCGACCGCGCATGACGGTCTGAACGTCAGCGAAGTCGACGTTGATGAAGCCGGTATTGGTAATGGAATCGGTAATGCCTCTGACTGCATTCAAAAGCACGTCGTTGGCCGCATTAAAGGCGTTGGCAATGGAGATATTGGCTCCGAGATTCTTTAGGAGCTTGTCGTTATCGATGACTATGAGGGAATCGACATGCTTGGACAGCTCGGTGATGCCGGACTCGGCATTGACCATGTGACGCTTACCCTCGAATTTGAAGGGCTTGGTAACGACGGCTACGGTCAATGCACCCGATTCCTTGGCAAGCTCGGCAATAATGGGAGCAGCGCCGGTTCCGGTACCGCCGCCCATACCGGCGGCGATGAATACCATGTCGGATCCCTGCAATAGCTTTTTGATGTCGTCCTTGGACTCCTCGGCCGCCTTACGTCCTTTATTGGGATCACAGCCGGCACCCAGACCGCCGGTCAGCTTGACACCGATCTGAACCTTAATGGGAGCCGTAGTTTTGGCAAGAGCCTGCGAATCGGTATTGATAGCGATGAACTCAACACCGGAAAGGCTTTCATTGATCATGTGCTGCAGGGTATTGCCGCCGCCACCGCCGATGCCTAGGACACGTATCTTGCAGACGGACGACTGCTGAATACCGGAATCCGGATTTTCATTGGATACGGACTCTACACGAAAATCGCTCATTTTATTTCTCTCAAACTTTTTCGACCGCGTGCAGGACGCAGATTAAATCATCAAACAATTACATGAAATTATACGCAAAACGCCAGAAAATATCACATATTGATCTTATACATGTGACAAAGGCTGTTTTTTTACCATTCCTTGTTAAACCATTTCTTTAAACCGACCAATTTGCCTACCATTCCCGTAGGCTCAGCATCATCTTCATCATCCTGAAACTGGGATCTTATTTCACGCCAATACTGTCTTATCATGCCGATGGTGACGGCCTGTTGCGGCTTCGTCATGGTCTCGAGATCAAGCTGCGCTCCCGAAAGATCCTTGATCTCCACGGCACGGGGCTTTCCCACATGAACTCTGTTTGCAAGCGCCCCCGTATTGTAAGGGCTTGCATCCTGCTCGCTAAAGAGAGTTTCAATACCATTGGTATTGGCCACTCCGCCCGTGATCACAAAGCCTGCGGATAAATTCAACGTAAGCTTCTTTTCAAGAGCTATACGCTGAATACGATCCGTTACCAATCTGAATATATCGCTTAAATGCTTGTTAATGCAAATGGACAGATCCATATACGGAACCGGAATGGGCTGCGGATGCTCCGTATCGCCTATGTTTACATTAATGATTTGGTTGCGCTGCTCTTCGGTCAGGGCCATGGTCGTGGCCACCCCCATCTCTTTCTTCAGCTCCTCGGCAATATTGCGCGGCAAGCCGAAGGTCTTGGAGATCTGCTGGGTTATACCCTCGCCGCCGCGATCGAGACCGAAGGTAAGCATAAGCTTGCGATTGTCATATACGGCCACGTTGGTTGTTCCGGCTCCTATGTCTATAAGACAGACACCGAGCTCCTTCTGACTCTCCGTAAGTACCGCATCGGCCGCAGCGATCCCCGTATAGATGAAGGAGGGTGAGCGTAGCTCGGGACGCAGGCTGTAAAAGACGTTGCTCACGTTCATTGCGTGCGAGCGCTTTAAAGCCACCACATGCACCTCAACATTCAGACGCTTGGCAAACTGTCCTATGGGATTGATGATCTCGTTTGAATTTTCCGTAATGTAATTTTGCAACACAGTGTGCAGTCGGTCGTATTCGCTGTCGTTAAAATTTGCCCCCGAACGGGCGTTTTCGATGGCGGCCTCCTGATCGGCAGTGGTAACGCTGCTCCCCTTGACGGTGGCGCTTCCGAATTGATTGGAGGAACTGATGAAGGTTCCGGGTACTCCGACCACACATCTTTCAATGTGCACGGAGTACGCCCCCTCGAATTCACGCGTAAGTTCCGAGAGAGTCATGCTCAGGGCGTTTATATCTATAACCGATCCGCCCTTTATACCCTGAGAAACCTGCTCACGATAGCCTCTGATGCATACCACACCGTTTTCATCAACCTCGGCGGCAGTCAACCTTACGGTAGAGCTGCCCAAATCAAAAGCGAAGATCAAATCCCCGGCTACGGGATGTTCCTCGGATCTGCGCTCATTTGCATTACTCCTGCGGAACAGATTTATCATTTTGACTCTCTCCTTTTTGGCTATCCTTAAGCGGTCCTACGGCAAATCCTACATCATAGCGCAAATCCACGTAGCTTACGTCGGCAAGATTAATATCCGTCAACGGCAACGATTTTAACAAGCGTTCGAGACGTTGTGCGCTTTTTTCCCTTCCGCGGCCCAGGATAAGCTTGGTACCGCCCGATAAGGTAATGGTATAACAACGTACCTGATCAAGATACAGAGCCACCATATGATAGCGACTGGGCTCCAGTATGCGTATGAACGTAACCGCACTTTCATACACCTCCGGAGCCAGATTGTCTCGATAGGCTCCGAGCCTTACAAGAGGCTCGGAAAAGGATCTGAGATCAGGCTTGAAGATCTCCTGGTTCTGGGCATCATACAGGCCGTCGTTATTCCAATAGGCCGCAGGGACATGCTCCACCAGCGAAACGACAAGAGTATCGGGCATTTTGCGATGCACCGCCGCCCTTGCGATCCAAGGCTCGGCCAGCAAAGCCTCCCTAAGCTCCGAGGTATCCACGGAGGTTATATTGCGACCTCCGGCGGCATGGCCCACCAGATCCGCTACCTGACGTTTGGTAACATGAGTTAAAACACCGTCAATGCGCAGGGCACGCACGGGCAGAGACTTTCCGCTTTCGAGAAAAGAGCTCAGCTCCGAGTTGAAATGCCAAAGACCGTAAGCAACCAACAGTACGAAAACAGTACCTACGATAAAGCGGGCGCCTGCTCTATGTTTCAACTATATCTTCTCCCAACGCTTGGAGAGCTCATGGGCGACCTTGGTGACATTGCCCGCTCCCTGAGTGAGGATCACATCTCCGTCCTCCGCCAAATTCTCTATAAGTGCGGGGATCTCCTCGGCATTTTGTGCATATACGGGATCAATTTTACCCATATTTCTGATGCTACGCGACAGATGCCTTGAATCGGCTCCGGCCACAACCTCCTCACCGGCAGAATAAACCTCAAGCAATATCAGCTTGTCATTTTTTTGCAAAACCTTGACGAAATCGTCATAAAGATCGCGTGTACGTGTATAACGATGAGGCTGAAATACCATAAAGATCTTGCGTCCCGGGAAGGCCATACGAGCAGCGTCTATGGTTACGCCGACCTCGGTGGGATGATGACCGTAATCATCCACCAGCGTGATGCGACGATCGCCGATATTGAAGTCTCCGTAGCATTGGAAACGACGTCCTACGCCGCGAAATTCCCGAAGTGCCTTCACTATTTTATCATCGGCTATGCCTTCCTCTACAGCAACGGCAACGGCGGCGGCGGCATTTTTTGCCATATGAAGCCCCGGGATGGGCAGATCCACCTCAAGCGGCCCCGCATTACGACGCTCAATCACAAAATGCGATCCCATGCCGCATTCTTTAAAATCGCTTACCTTAAAATCCGCATCCTCGGATACGCCGTAGGTGATCAGGGTGCGTCCGATCTCGGGCATGACGGCTCGTATATTCTCATCATCTATACACACCACGGCCACACCGTAAAAGGGCAAATTGTGCAGAAATTCCACAAAGGTTTCGCGTAATTTTTTAAAATCACCGCCGTAGGTTCCAAGATGATCGGCCTCAATATTAGTAACCACCGTCAGCATTGGCTGCAGGTGCAGGAAGGAGGCATCCGATTCATCGGCCTCGGCTATGAGATAGCGTCCCTGCCCCAATCTGGCATTGGTGCCAGCGCTGTTTAGCAATCCGCCGATCACGAAAGTGGGATCCAATCCCGCCTCGGCATAGATGGAGGAAATGAGACTGGTGGTGGTGGTTTTGCCGTGGGTGCCGCAGACGGCGATGCCGTAACGATAGCGCATAAGCTCACCGAGCATTTCAGCCCTGCGCACCACCGGGATATGGGCGGCCGTTGCCGCCTCAACCTCGGGATTGTCTTTGTGCACGGCGGAGGAAACTACGACCACACTTGCACCGTTGACATTCGAGGCCTTATGGCCTATAAAAATGTCACAGCCCAATTCCTTCAACCTGTCGGTATTGGCACTTTCTACTATATCCGATCCTGATACCTGATAGCCCTCGTTGCGCAATACCTCTGCAATGCCGCACATGCCGGCACCGCCTATACCTATAAAGTGAATGCGCTTGATCTTATGCATCAAGGGTACGGCAAATTTTTCACATGCTGAGTTCATTTTTTTATGTCTTTTTTCAATAGAGTTTATGCAATTTTAAGATCTCGAAGCGGCGATCCCGTCTATGAGATCGGCTGCTCTTTGCGTGGCATCCGTCACGGCACAGTCGTATGCGGCCTCGCTCATAGCCTTAAGTCTATCTCTGTGCAATGCCAGATCCTTTAAAAGCTCCGCCAGACTCTCGGGCTTAAGATCCTTTTGCGGACACAAAAGCGCCGCTTTGTGCCCGACTGAAAACATGGCGTTTTTGGTCTGGTGATCATCAACGGCCGTGGGCAACGGCACGAATATGGCAGGGATCCCCGCACAGGCAGTTTCCGCCACCGTGGAGGCGCCTGCACGACAGATGATAAGATCATGCTCAGCATAGGCTGCGGACATATCCGTTATGAATTCCCTGATCTCATGATCTGCCCCGCAGCCCTCATACGCATGTTGCGTGGCTTCGACATGTCCTCCGCCGCACTGATGAGTTACGGACAAAATATTTTTATCAAGCAGGGAAATGGCCTTAGGTACAAGCTCGTTTAAGGCTTGTGCTCCCAACGATCCGCCTATCACCAAAACACGCATCTTTTCGTTATTTGCATCTCGTTCCCGACGATACAAGGCCAAAATATCGTTCCTGACGGGATTTCCCACTATACGTACCCTATCTCCCGTAAAGGCCCCGGGAAAACCGAGCATGATCACAGTTGCAAGCTTGGATAACAGCCTATTGGTAAGTCCGGCCGCAGCATTTTGCTCGTGCAAGGCCAACGGAATGCCGCAAAGCCTTGCCGCCACTCCGCCCGGTCCCGAGGCATAGCCGCCCATGCCCATTACCGCATCGGGTTTGAAGCTTTTCATCACCTGCAGAGCCTGTCGCACGGCGTTACACACCATTAAGGGCGCGGAAAGCTTGGCCTTAAGACCGTTACGTCTTATGCCGCGTACGTCTATATATTCGATGGGAAAGCCTGACTTGGGTACGAGCTTTTCCTCCATGCGTCCGCGTGTTCCCAACCATAAGATCTCATAGCCGCGCTTCTTTAATTCGCCGGCAATGGCCAGAGCCGGAAACACATGTCCGCCGGTACCTCCGGCCATGATCAATATTCTTTTGCTCATTTTTTTTCTTCCTCCGCACTATCGTCTGCGGAAAAGTCGATCAAGCCCCGCCGCATTTCAAAATCAATACGCAACAACACGGCCGTGGCTACACAAAATACTATCATTGAGGAGCCGCCGAAGGACACCAACGGTAAGGTCAATCCCTTAGTAGGCATGGCTCCCGAGGCCACGGCAATATTGATGGTAGTCTGCAAACAAAACCACACGCCTATTCCGCTTGCCACGAAACCCTGAAATTTTGGTCCGTTTCTTAAGATCTCAAAGCCCAGCTTCAGAGCCTTGAATACGATGACAAACTCAAGGATTATCACCGCAAGCATGCCGACAAAGCCGAATTCCTCACCCAAAATCGAGGTCACGAAGTCGGTGTGAGCCTCGGGCAGATATCCGAGCTTTTGTATGGAGTTGCCGAGTCCCTGCCCCAAAAGCCCGCCGCGACCGAAGGCCATCAGCGACTGCGTGAGCTGATAGCCGGCGCCGAATTGATCGGCCCACGGATCTACGAAGGTCGTAAGGCGCAGTATACGATAAGGCTCAAAGGCGATGACTCCTGCAAGCCCCAACACTCCGGCAATTCCGCAGAAGAAATAGTAGGACATGGGAGAGCCCGCAATCCAAAGCAACGCAAAGGCCAAAACCGTCACCACTACGAGCGATCCGAAATCTGGCTGCTTTAAAAGCAAAAAGGCCATGACACAGATGATGATGCAGGGCTTGAAGAATCCCTTCAGTTTGGTACGCACCTCGACCATCTTGCGTGAAACGAAGCTTGACAGATATATGATCCAGCACAGCTTGAGCAATTCCGCCGGCTGCAGATTCACGGGTCCCAGACTGATCCAGCGCCTGGCGGCATTGACGGTACGCCCGAATATAAGCACGGATACAAGCAACACCACCACTGCGATCATGAGCTTAAACGACATCTTTTCCCACAAATAAGAAGGGATCATGCCGGCAATAAAGGCTAAAGTCAGAGCTGCTACAATCGAAAGCACGTGCTTTTTTAAAAGATAGAACTCGTCGCCGTAAAGCTTTTGCGACTCCATTACGGAGGACGAGGCTATCAAGATCACGCTTATAAACAGCAAAAGTATCGCCACCACAAACAGTGTGCGATCTATTTTGTCCGCAACGTCGAACGGACCTCTAATACCCGAAGCCTTGCGCATTTTTATCTAAGTGCATCGCACATGGAAACGAATTTCTCGCCGCGATCCTCAAAGCCGCGGAATTGATCGAAGGATGCACAGGCAGGCGAGAGCAATACTGCCTGACCGTAACGCGCCTCCGCCTTGGCCCGCAAAAGTCCCTCGTGCATATCGGCTACCGGCACGCAGCGCTCCTTGTCCAAGTCCAAAAGCAACTTCGCATCCTTGCCGAAGCAGTAGATCCTTTCAACCTCATGTCCTAGGTATTTCTTGAGGGGAGAGAAGTCCTGCCCCTTCCCAAGACCCCCTGCCAAAAGCAAGATGCCGTTGGGATGACGACCGCTTAAGCCCTCGACGGCCGCCTGTGTGGATCCGACGTTGGTGGCCTTCGAATCGTTGTAATAGGAAACACCGTTTAAAGTCGCTACCAGCTGACAGCGATGCGGCAAGCCTCTGAAGGTGGTGAGAGCCTTGATCTGAGCCTCTCGACCTATGCCTACATCCGCCTTATCACATAAAGCCATAGCCGCCAGAGCATTCAATTCGTTATGAATGCCACAGATCTTAAGATCGCGTACGTTGATTATCTTCTCACCGCAGTCGCCCAAAAAGATCTCTCCGCCGTTTTCCTTAATGCGACCGTAGCAAAGACCGTCGGTACCGAAGGAGGCCTGAGGCAGCTGTCTGTATGGAACGGTACGTGGATCATTGCGATTTACAATCGCCGTTTCGGCATGCTTGAAGATGCGTTGCTTGGCCTTTGCATACTCCTCAAGCGAGCCATGATAGCGATCCAAATGATCCTCGGATACATTCAATATGGTCGCAGATTTAAGCTTCAGGGATTCGGTGGTTTCAAGCTCAAAAGAGGATAATTCAAGCACATACAGACCAATATCGTCGTTTAAGGCATCGAAAACCGGAATACCGAAATTTGCCGCTGCAATCGCTCTGATACCGGCATGCTGCGCCATAAGCGTGGTAAGAGCCGTCACCGTGGATTTGCCGTTCGAGCCCGTTATTCCTATCACCGGAGCCTTGGCCACGCGCGCAAACAACTCGACATCACCCACTACCTCCACGCCCCTTGCGGCGGCCTTTGCAATCTCCTCATTAAAGATGCTGATCCCTGGAGCCAGCACTATCATGTCGTACTCGCATAAGACCGCAGCACAAAGATCTCCTAAGCGCACGTCGATCCCCGATGGAAACTCACTTAAACGCGGGGGCTGCTGTCTGGTATCAAAAAGAGTGATCTTGCGTAGGTCATGGCGCAACAGATAACGCACGGCCGAAAGATTGGACACCCCCAGCCCTACGACGGCAATTTTTTTTCCATTTAATGACGGATTCATAATTTTCCTCGCAAAATCAGCGTACCTTCAGAGAAATCAGACCTACCAGCACCAAAATTATGGTGATGATCCAAAATCTGGCCATAACACGCGGCTCTGGCCAGCCGCCCTTCTCATAATGATGATGCAACGGAGCCATACGAAATATGCGACGACCGCGCAATTTATATGATCCCACCTGCAGAATTACCGACAAAGTCTCCATGACAAAAATGCCGCCCATGATGAAGAGCAGGATCTCCTCACGCAACAGCACCGCAATTATGCCCAGTCCGGCTCCCAAGGCCAAAGATCCCACGTCTCCCATGAAGATCTCGGCCGGATAGGTGTTGTACCAAAGAAAGCCCAGACCGGCACCGACTATGGCCGTACACACCATGGTAAGCTCGGAGGCCTTGGGGAGATAAGGAATATAAAGATAATCGGCCACGTTAACGTTAGAGGTTGCCCACGCCACCACCCCCATGCCGGCGGCAACGGTAATGGTGGTGATGATGGCAAGACCGTCCAGACCGTCGGTAAGATTAACCGCATTTGACGATCCGGTGAGCACCAAATAACAAAGAGGGATCAGCAAAACCCCCAATTCCGGCATGAACTCCTTAAAGAAGGGGACCACAAACTGCGTTTCCTGCGGGCGCTCGGCCGTAGCATAAATGGCACAGGCCAGACAAACGGCCACCAGTGACTGCCAAAAATATTTGTATTTGGCACGAAGTCCGTGCGGATCATGACGAACCACCTTTAAATAGTCATCGGCAAAGCCGATCAGAGCGTAGGCCACAAATGTGATGAGGGCATACCAAACGTACACATTGTCCAAGCGGCACCACATCAATACGGTCACTACTATGCTGCCTATGATCAATACTCCGCCCATGGTCGGAGTACCCTGTTTTTTAAGATGGGACTGGGGGCCGTCGTCTCGTACGGGCTGTCCGTAGTGAAGAACGTGCATAAAATTGATGATCTTGGGACCCAGGGCCAGAGAAATGGCCAAGGCGGTGAACAAAGCCATCACCGCACGGAAGGTCAGGTATCCGAATACTCTGCAGGCATCTACGTATTGGGACAACCACTCGGATAACATTACGATCACTGCTTTTCTCCTAAATTCTTTAAGGCCTCGTTGATCAGATCCATATGCATGGCATGAGAGCCCTTAACCAAAAAACAAGGATGCGATCCATCCTCGGCAACCTTTAAAGCATGGGCTATCAACTCGTCACGGGAGGCGAAATGTCTGCTCTGCTTACACTCCTCACAGCTTTTTTGCGTAAACTCGCCCACACACCACATTTCATCCACGCTGTCGCAAGCCAACTTTCCGACCCGACGATGAAGATTTTCGGCCTCGCAGCCTAATTCACCCATATCGCCGAAAATAAAGATCCGACGCCCCTTAAGCTGCTTTAAAACCTCCAGAGCCGCTACTACCGAATTAAATGAAGCATTATAAGCATCATCTATCAGTATGAAATCCCTATAACGCCTGACATTAAGACGTCCTGCCATAGGTCGGTAGCGTTCAAGTCCGCTCTTAAGCTTGGAAAAAGGGATCCCCGCCTGCAGTGCCAAAGCACATGCGGCGGCAACATTAAGGGCATTGTGCCTGCCGATCAGGGGAAGAGCGACATTAAACCCCTCACCTGCGCACGTTACGGTTAAGGAGATGCCGTCGACGGATAGCCCGATGTCGGATACTCTGACGAAATCCTGCTCGTGCGTGCCGAAGCTTACAAGACGCCCCTGCCGCCTCTCCTCTGCATAGTCGCCAAGCCATGATTCATACCAACTGCTGTCCGAGGGCACTATACCCACGCCGCCACGGGAGAAAACATCGGTCAGGATCTCGCTTTTGCCCAGATATACGCCCTTTTTCGAGCCGAAGCCTTCAATATGGGCTTCGCCGGCATTGTTAATGAGGGCTATATTTGATCTTACGAACTTACAGGTTCTGGCAATATCCTGAGGATGACTGGCGCCCTGTTCAATGACGGCATAACGCGTATTCCTTTCAAGACGCAGCAATGTAAGCGGTACCCCCACATCGTTATTGAAATTGCCCTGTGTCGCCACGGTGCTTCCGCACTGCGACATGATCGCCGCCGTCAGCTCCTTAACGGTGGTTTTTCCGCAGGATCCGGTAAGCGACACCAAAGAGGCCCGACTTTGCTCTCTGACCAAAAGTCCGCACAACCCCAAAAGACGCAGAGTATCGTCGCAATGCAACACCGGAATGCTCGATCTTATGTCGCGCTCCGTACCGATTGCAACCGCACCGTTTTTGACGGCCTGCTCGATAAAATCATGACCGTCGAAGCGCTCTCCCTTCAGGGCTATGAACAACGCCCCGCGACAATTTCGCGAATCGGTGGAGACGGCCCCTATGCGAAGATCGTTTCCTTGCAGAAAACCGCCTGACGCTCTTTTAAGATCGCTTAAATTAAAATCAATCACTTGGAAGCCCCGCCACCTACCAGTTCCGAGGCTATCTCTCTGTCGGAAAAATGCACGGTCTTATCCTTGAATATTTGATAATCCTCATGCCCCTTTCCCGCAATTACCACGCAATCCTCGGGACCTGCGTGCTCAAAGGCCCACTTGATGGCCTCGAGGCGATCGACTATAAACTCGCAATTTGAGGCCTCACTTACGCCGTAGCGCATATCCTCTAAAATGGAGATCGGATCCTCACTACGCGGGTTGTCGGAGGTAAATACGGCCGTGTCGGCATAAACCGAAGCCTTGATGGCCATAATGGGACGTTTGCCCTTGTCACGATCGCCGCCGCAGCCCAAAACTATAAAGATCCGGCCGTGCGGATGATGCTCACGAGCCGCTCTCAATACCTGCTCCACGCCGTCGGGAGTATGCGCATAATCGACGATCACGGAGGGCTTTCCCTCCTTTTTGAAGCATTCCATACGCCCGGTAACGGGTTTTAGAACGGGTACCACCTGCAAAATACTGTCAAAATCCAAACCCAGCATGGTAAGCACGGTAAAGGCACAGGTAAAATTTTCCACATTGAAGGATCCGAGCAGGGGCAAATGACATTCGCCGCTGTCATCGGTGCCGGCGATCATTTTTAGATCCACACCGTCCGGACAGAATTTCTTTTTTACGGCCAAAACTCTGTTAAAAATAGGGATCTCGTCTTCATTATCGGAGGCCTGATAGGCATACATGTTCAAACTGTTTATTTCGCCGATAATGCGACGTCCGTACTCATCACGGAAATTTGCACACATGTAACCGTTCTCACCCAGGGTCAGAAAAAGCTTCTTTTTGGCCTGGTAATAGTCCTCCATGGTCTTGTGATAATCGAGATGATCGCGCGTAAGGTTGGTAAAAGCGGCTGCTTTGAACATACATCCGTCCACACGTCCCTCACACAATCCTATGGAAGATACCTCCATAGCCGCATATTGAGCCCCCTGCTCGGCAAGCTCATACAGCAGTCTTTGCAACGAAAGTGCATCGGGAGTGGTATTGGCACTTTTTTTAAGATTGGGAAGGAAGCCGGTCCCGAGCGTGCCTATTACCGCACACTTAAAGCTCAAAGCCGTAAGCATCTGAGCGATAAGCCAAGTTACGGTGCTCTTACCGTTGGTGCCGGTCACGCCTATCACCTTTACACGACGCGAGGGATCCTTGTAGTACCAAGTGGCCAGAGTCGACATACGGCGATGTTGTAAGGGATACCCGGGAATGGTCACGCCCTCCAATTGCGCGACGGTGGGAGGCTCTTTATATAAATAGGCAACGGCTCCTTGATCCTGAGCCTTTTTAATAAAATTCCTGCCGTCTGCATGCAGACCGCTTAAGGCAACGAATACGTCACCCTTGCGGATTTTGCGCGAATCGCCCTCCAAAAACTCAATTTCCTGATCGCTCTCGTCGGTGCAACCTGCAGGAACGTCAACTTTCAAAAACTTTAAGAGCTCACTTAATTTACGCATTTAATTTTTCTCATCTAGGCCTCTGTCAGGCGCTACATTATACAGTTGCAAGGCGCGTGACATTACATCGCGGAACACGGGGCCGGCCACAGTTCCGCCGTAAAACTTTCCTGCCTTGGGATTTTTAATAACCACTACCATGGAAAACCTGGGATCGGACAGCGGTGCAAAACCTGCGAAGGTACCGATATAGCTGTTGCCGTAGCCGCCGCGTACGGCCATTTTGGCCGTACCGGTTTTACCTGCAACACGGTAGCGTGATATGGCGGCCTTGCCGCCGGTTCCTTCGGCCACTACGGTCTCAAGCGCCGAGATCATGCGGCGCACATCCTTATAGGAAGCCACGGGCATGCCCTTGGGCTTTTGCGACAATCTTAGGATCGACACGGGGACTCTTACGCCGCCGTTGGCCATGGTGGCATATGCGGAGGTCAGCTGTAAATTGGTCACGGCTATACCGTAGCCGAAGCCCAAGGTAGCAATGTCTATTTCCGACCAAAATTTGCGTTTGTCATTAAGACGACCGTCATTTTCCCCGATAATTCCAGATTCGGTACGGCTACCGAACCCGAAGCGACGTAATTGCTCCAATGATTTTGCAGGGCCCGTGGCCATGGATATATGTGCCATTCCCGTATTTGAGGAGTACTTGATAATGTCAAGCAAGGTCCCGCTGTCCATAGAATGACTGTCACGCACCATTTTGCCGTCCACCTTAAAGGGTCTGGTGTCGTAAACCTTGTTCCAATCGGAGGTTCCCGCCGCAAGTGCCGCCAAAGCGATCATAGGCTTGACCGTAGATCCGGGCTCGAATATATCCGTTACCGCTCTGTCGGCGGCATTGGTGCTGTCAAAGGACTTTCTTTCGTTGGGATCAAAGGACGGATAAGAAACCATAGCCAGAATTTCGCCGGTTTTTACTGACATCAGTACCGCCGTGCCGTTATCCGCCTGATTTTCCTCAACGGCCGCCGCCAGCTTCTCATAGGCATAGCTTTGCAGACGCATATCCACCGACAGCATCAGATTGCCGCCTTGAGTTCCATTTTTAAGGACGCTGATGTTTTCAACGATGCGATCGAAGCGATCCTTTTTGGCAAGGCGCGCGGAGGCGCTGGAGGTCAGATAGCGGTTGAAACTGCGTTCTATGCCGTAAACGCCCTCACCCTCACCGTTTAAAATACCAATCAGCGGCGCACTTTCCGCCCCCGTCGGATACATGCGTCTGTAGCTGTCATGCAACAGGATCCCACCGCGCCCGAGGGACTTTACCTCATTGGCCTTTTCCATATCGAGGTAATGCTTAAGATGCACGTAGCGACGTTTTTTTTCGGCAGTTTTACCCTTAAGCTCTTTAAAGTCGAGATCAAGTATGTCGGCGATGCGATGCATGGCCTCATTATCGTTCCATACTCCATTTTCGTGCAGGATCTTGGGATCGGCATCTACGGTCTGTACAGGTACGGAAATGGCCAGGATCTCGCCGTTTCTGTCGGTAATGAGTCCGCGCGGAGGCTCAAAATTGTAGCTTCGTACCACGCGGGCATTACCCTCGGCAAGCAATCTTTCCGGATGCAAAACCTGTATCCACAATAATCTGGATACCACGTAGCAAAAGCAAACCGCGACCACAAGCCATACGACGGTCAATCTGAAGATCCCCGCTCTGAAGGGATGGCGGAAATCTGCTCCGTTGAAATTCATACTCTCAGCGATCCAAACGTATCACAATCTCAGCCTCGGTCCGCGGCTGAACCATGTTGAGCTTGGTAACGGCTGCCTCTCTTATAACCGACTGCTTTTCCAGAGCCTGCTTCTTTGCTAAAAGCCCCAGCCACTCGTTGGAAAGATCGTCGTTATTTACGGAAAGCTCATTGAGCTCGGCAGTAAGCAGGCGGGTTTGCTGCACCTGATATACCTTAAATATGCACAGTCCGCAAAGAGCCGTACATAAAAAGTAAAAATACCAATGGCGCATAACATCCGACACAAGCACGCGCATGAACGGACGTTTTTTAAAGCGTCTGTAATACTCGTAGTTCGGAGTGATCGCAGGCCCCTGCTCGTTTTGGGAGGGATCACTCAGGCTGAAGCTTTGTTCCACTACGACCTTTTTGGGGCCGGCGGGAATTATGATTTCAGACTGTTCTGCACTTTGGGTTACCGATCCTTCAGTATCTTCATATTCATAACGTCTGACCGCTGCACTTTGCATTTTTTATATTTCTCTTAAGCCGTGCGGCCACTCTTAAGGTGGCACTACGAGAACGAACGTTCCTTTCAAGCTCCTCCTGCGAGGCTTTGACAGGTCCGCCTACCGGCTCCAATGTTGCTGTAGCAAGGCGCATTTTTTCTATTTCTTCGAAGGTGAGAGGCAAGCCCTTGGGCACCGCCGCTCCCTGTGAATTTTTTTTTATAAAATTTTTTACTATTCTGTCTTCTAGGGAATGGAAGCTTATAACACAAAGTCTTCCTCCCGATGACAAGACCGCCGTACTAGCCTCCAAGGCCTGCCTGAGCTCATCAAGCTCACTGTTTACGGCAATACGCAAAGCCTGAAAACAACGCGTGGCCTTGTGCTTGTGCAAAGCAGGTCCCGGGATCACTCTTTCGAGGAAGGAAGCAAGCTGAGCGGTGGAGGTGAATTGTTCACGCTCTCGATCCTTTACTATGGCAGCTGCTACCTTCGAGGCAAAGCGCTCCTCACCGTACTCCTTGAATATGGCCGCAAGCTCATTTTTATCCCAGGTGTTTACCACGTCGGCGGCGGTGAGACCGCTGCTGTTGTCCATGCGCATGTCAAGCGGTCCGTCGCGATCGAATGAAAAACCGCGCTCGGCATCGTCAAGTTGCGGAGATGATACCCCGATATCCATCAGGATCCCGTCGACGCATCCTGCAATGCCCAGCTCCTCACATACCTCAAGCAATCTTGAGAAGGGAGACTTTATGATTTTAAAGCGCGGATCAGTGATCTCTGCTGCCGCGGCAACGGCCTGCGGATCTCGGTCCAGAGCATACAGACGTCCCGAAGGTCCGAGCTTTTCAAGAATACGGCGCGAATGTCCGCCGCGCCCGAAGGTCGCATCCACGTATATTCCGTCGGGGACAATAGCCAAATTGTCCAACACCTCATTTAGCAATACAGGAATATGTGAAAACGCCATAGAAAATTATTCCGAGCTCCGCTCACGGGATCATAAAGGCCGACTCTTCAAAAGTACTTACAATTCACTTTGCAAAAGAATTACGGGCTCTTTTATGCTTAACCGCAACTTCGGTACGGCCTGCATTATCAATGCTTGCTCCCGTATACCGTACTCGGCGTGAAATGACTTTATCCGAAACCGGCCGCAAAGCTAAAAAAACGCGACCGCAATTACGAAAAATTTTACAAAATCGCAGATGGCGACGCAACTGCATCTATGCTTTAAAAACGCATGGGCTTGCGTGAAACAGCCTCCGCTTAGGCTTTTTGTTTTTCGTTGTCGGCAGTAGTTTCCTTTTTCTTGGCAACGAATTGAGTCTTGTACAACGCCGCATAGGAACCGTCCTTTGCCAAAAGCTCGGCATGCGTGCCCTTTTCAACTATGCATCCGTCATTGATCACCAAAATACAATCCGCATCCATAACGGTAGAAAGGCGATGGGCTATGACTATGGTCGTGCGATTTTCCATAAGCTTGTCCAAAGCCTCCTGCACCACCTTTTCCGATTTGTTATCCAAGGCGGAGGTTGCCTCGTCGAGTATGACCACGGGAGCGTTTTTGACTATGGCTCGGGCTATGGCAAGGCGCTGGCGCTGTCCACCGGACAGACGCAGACCGCGCGAGCCGATGAGGGTATCCAGTCCCTTTTCCTCCTGAGCCACCACATCCTCAAGGCAGGCGCTGCGCACGGCTGACGCTACCTGCTCATCCGTAATGTCGGGATCTCCGCAGGTAATGTTCTCCCGTATGGTACTGTCAAATAGGAAATTGTCCTGAAATACCGCTCCTATACAGTTGCGCAACGAGCCTATATCATAATCGCGTATATCGATACCGTCTATCAGGATCCGGCCCTTATTCACATCATAAAATCTCGGAATGAGCGCACAAACGGTGCTCTTGCCGCCGCCTGAATTTCCCACCAATGCGACCTTGGTTCCAACCTTTACCTCAAAGGAAATGTCCTTGATCACCGGTTTTTTAGGATCATAGCCGAAGGTCACGTGCTCGAATTTTATCGATTGCGTCACATTTTCCAATTTAACCTTGGCACTTTGATCCTCTGTCTCAAAGGACTTGGTTTCAAGCTTTTGGTAAATACGGTCAAGGGCCAGAAGCGACTGCTGGACGGCAATAAAGTTGTTTCCTATATTTTTTATAGGGGCATACAGCATCAAAAGGGCGGCGATGAAGGCTACGAAGGTGCCGGGAGTGATCTCCTTTATCAAAATAAGATGCATGCCGAGCAACAAGGCTCCCGCCACGCCTATGGCGGTCACAAGGTGCATCACGGGCGCAAGCCATCCCGTATCCTTAACCATCTTAAAGGACATGCGGAACATGAAATTGACCATCCAATCAAATTTTGCCGTAACATGATCCTGCAGATTAAAGAGCTTGATGACGCGATTGCCCTCGGCCGTTTCATTGTATCTGGTAACTACCGTGGTCCCCATCTTTACATACTCGTCCATGATGCCGCGAATACGATTTCTGACAACGGACATGGGCCAAAACAGAATGAGCAGAATACCCACGGCATAGATTGAGAGCTGCCAGGAGTTGTAGATAAGAACACACACCAGCGATACGCAGCTGAAGAATTTTGTCAAAACGAGCTTTATATTGTCCACAAGGCCTACGGTGGCAAGATCAGGATCGTTGCTGAAGCCGAAATAAATACCGCCCGAGGTATTTTGATCGTAAAAGGACATTTGCATGGCCAAAAGATGCTTGTACAGCGTACGCTTGAGCTCCAGGGCGATTCTTCCGCCCACATAGGAGTTTACATAGCCTGAGGTATATAAAAAGAAGCCCTGCACCACGGAGAAGCCCAGAATAAAAAAAGGAACCTTGGCGGAAAAGTCCTTTTCCTGTTCTATGAGCACGCTGTCCATAAAGGGCTTTAGGAAAGATGCCACCACCGCATCCAATGCCCCGACGGGAATGGTCAGGATGATGCCCAAGACGGCCAAAAACCAATAAGGCTTCAAAAAGGGCCAAAACTGCTTATATCCGCGTATAAAACTGGTTTTGGGGGTGTTCGATACTGCTTCAGATTTCTTTTTGCGTTTTTTTGAAAAAATCATGTAATTCCGAAATATACACGCTTCAACAAAATTTCCGATTTTATCCGTGTCAAAGCTTAAGTAAGGAGGGAGGGCGAACCAGAGACGTTCGTATGTAAAATCAAAGCCATGCTCCCGAATCGAACCTTAAAGATCCCGCAAGGCCTTCGTTGCCGTCTGCTTCAGCCCGGCGACAAACGAGCCATTGCTGTCAAATTCGATGTGAGTCAGCCTGTAAGCCGAGTTCTGTTCTGCATAAGCAGTGACAGTCATTCCTCTAGACCTGAAATCGCTCTCAGGTTCCAGCGATCAACCCGCCTCCTGATACGGACCGCATCATACGGAAGCCTATTCGATCTTGCTCCGGGCGGAGCTTGCCGTGCCCCGGTACATTGCTGCCCGGGCGGTGCGCTCTTACCGCACCGTTTCACCCTTACCCGATTTCTCAGGCGGTCTGTTCTCTGTTGCGCTGTTCGTGAGCTCGCGCTCCCCAGGCGTTACCTGGCGCCCTGTCCTACGGAGCTCGGACTTTCCTCCCCCGATGCAGTATGCGGAGCACACACATCAGCAGCGACTGTCCGGCCGACTCTCATCAGATTATATCACGCGTCCCGTTCCTTTTTACTCAATGCCAGATCATATAGTTCACGCTTTCTAACTCCCGTAAGATCAGACAGAACCTGCGTCACCGTTTTGACTGAATTATTTTCAAGCAAGGTGCTAAGTGCCTTTTCAACCTCCAAAGGTATCCCCTCCTCCTTATGCGGACATGCTCCTATCACCACGGCAAATTCACCCTTTATACGCTCGGGCGAGGCTTCCATAAAAGCCGGCAACTCCGATGCACGCATGCGATAAAAGGATTCGAAAGTTTTTGTCATTTCGCGACATAGAGTGACATTGTGATCGGGGATAAGCTGTGCCATTAATTTGCAGGTATCCAAAATACGACGCGGCGTTTCATAAAAGACGGTGGTGCAGTCTTCTTGGGCCACCTTGCTCAGACAATCACTCAATTCCTTTTGCTTTACCGGGAAAAACCCCATAAATTTAAACGAATCGGTAGGGAGGGCGGCCGCCTCCAGCGCTGTGATCACTGCACAGGGACCCGGAAGCGGCACAATCCTCACCCCTGCGGCGGCACAGATCGAAACCACACGGTACCCGGGATCATTTATAAGCGGAGATCCAGCATCCGAAATAAGAGCCACGCTTCCGCCCTTACTTACCTCGTCGATAATGAGCGATGCCTTTTGCTCCTCAACCTGATCGTAGCAGCTTATGATTTTTGCATCGGTAATACCCAGATGATCGAGCAGAATTTTGGAGTGTCTGGTATCCTCGGCGGCAATCAACGTTGCCTCCTTTAGGATCCTTACGGCTCGTAAAGTGATGTCCTCTAAATTTCCAATGGGAGTGGGAACAATATACAGTGCGCTCGAAAGCATGGGCAAACCTCCGTTTGATACTTATCGTTGGTGATTATACGTGCGGTTTCATCATCCACAAAATGCTAAAATGACGCATATTAAATGTTCTATGTCGCATCTTTGCGACCGGCTTTTCAGGAAAAACGAGATGAGCAAGAAATCTTTAATCAGTACTTCGCTGTGTACGGTACTGGCTGCATGCGTGCTGTCCCTTTCAGCTTGCAATACGTTGGAGCCTTCGGCTCAAGCCTCCGGTGCTCAGGCCTTCGGACACCTAAACGGCAGTACCGAGGAATATGCGGATTTGGTAGACAAATCTACGGATGAAGGCCGTTTTAATGCCATGATCCTGCTTGCCCGCGCTCAAGTCTCCAAGGGCGAATTCGACGAAGCCCGTAAAACGGCAGCCGCTTTACGTAAGTCTGCACAAAATCCGGTGGAACAGACCTATGCAACCATTATTGACGGTCTGATCCTGTCCTTAAGCGGGCAAGGCGCCAAAGCCTCGGAGCTGTTGTCGCGAGTAAATGCCTTCGTAATAAACGAAAGTGCCGCCCGCTACTACCATTTGCTTAATTTCAACACCAATGAAAAGCTGTACGTAAAATCAAAGCAGATCAAATATTTTAATGCCGCCTTTACAAGCGCTCGGGAATTGGTGGCACTAACCTCAGGTGACGACAGGATCACCGTTTGTCGTCGTACGGTAAATTTACTCGAGAGTGCGGATGCGGCAACCTTATCCTCAAAGCTTGACAACGCCAGATCCGATGACGAAAGAGCTTATTACGAGTATGCATTGGCGGATGCAAGCGCATCCCCCGATGCAAAAAAACAATTACTTGCACAGTTTAAAAACAAGTATCCTTCACACCCGCTCAATGATCTGATAAGTGATGAGGCCGTAGCGCAACAGCCCCCCGTCTCCAACGCACAAGGCAGTGAAACCGCAGCTGCCGGCAACGTCTCCTTGACCGCACAGTCCGTAAGCGACAGGGATGACGGTGAAATCACTCCCGTCAACGTAAAAGGCATAATTAACATCCCCTCCGATGCCAAGATAGCCGTATTGCTCCCGCTTTCCGGACGCTACGCCAAAGCCGTGGGCGAGCCGGCCAAATTGGGCGTGCTGTCGGCCCTGTCCAACACCAAATCCTCGTATAAGGTTTCATTCCACGACACGGCCAAGGAAAACATCGATTCAATACTCGCCACTTTGAAAAAGGACGGTACCGCTCTTATCATCGGGCCCCTTTTGAAGCCGGATGTACAGGCTTTAAATGCCGCATCGCCCGAGATCCCGGTGATCGCCCTGAACAAGCCCGACGGGAAACGACCTGAGAACGAATGGTATTTCGATCTGGGGCCTGACTATGAGGGAGCTTTGGCGGCCGCAAAGATTAAAGCTGACGGCTATAAGGCACCTGTCGTCATTCACTCCGGTGAGCGCAATTCCATGCGAGCCTACAATTCGTTCGTAGCAAGCTTCGGTAGCAAGGTATTCGACTGCATCATAAGCGATCCGCTTAAGGCCGATCGCGACGTCAAAAAATGCAATTTGCAGGGTAAGGATGCCGCCTATATTGCAGGAAGCGCACCTGAGGCCGTTAGCGCAAAGGCGGCGATCCCGTCCGAGATCAAGGTTTATCTGACCGATCAGAGCTTCGAGGGCTTTAACAACTCCGGTCAGCAGCTGGCTTTAAACGGAGCCTTGCTGGGCGAAATGCCTTGGCTACTGTCGGATTCCGAACTGAAAGACAGTCTCATGAAGACCGTCCCCAAGGCCAATTCCACTGCACAACGCGTATTCAGTGCCGGATATGATGCAGTTTTACTCGCAAAGAACATGTCCGAGCTTGCTCAAAACGATAAGGATGTATTGCACGGGCTGACCGGCGACATCAAGCTCGGAGATCAGGGATTAATTGAAACTGCTCCTATGTGGGTAGAACTGGGAACGGTTCGCAACTGATCCTCTTTTTAATAGATTTTGGGGAGTTGCAAAACTCCCCTGTCTCACCGCCATACTGGCTATTTTGCATACGGCGTTTGATAATTGCGGATTGACGTCGTATGTATATGCGTTGCCATCGTTCTCCCAATCGTCTCGTCTTAAAAAAAAGAAATGCCTTTTTTATAAAGGCGTATTCCAATATCCCCTAAACAAAATTTTCCGTTCTGCGTGATTAACGCTGACACATAATCCCGTATACCACCAAAGTGGCCTCGATAGATCTAATAGTTCTTGATTACAGGCAACATCTAGTAGTTAATGTTTAACTACCTCCCCCACCATCAACTTATCCTGAGCTCAGATGCCCGTCTCTCACCCAAACAAAGTCATAGTCAATATTTGAGCATTTTTTAATCAAACTTGATGGTGTTTTTTTCCGTCACTGCATCATTCAAATATTTTTAAATAACGATAATTTTTTTTAATTTTTATCGCTATTCTAAATATAATATAACAATTGTCTTATATATTTTTTTAGAGGACCTCTATATGACTAAACAAGGTGTGAGAATGCTTCCCCCCGCAATATCGCTTAATCAAGCTATTAAACTGCTGCGAAACCTAGCAGATATAAGCATGCTCATGGGAAACATGAAGAATGAGTTTAGCCATACCATAGTAGGAGACGCTTTGGTAAATCTGTTCACATTATCAGAAAGCGTTCAGTCAACTCGAATCGAGGGTACGCAGGTTACCTTTACAGATGTTATCGATCCATCACCTGAGCAAAAAAAAAGCTGGGAACAGCGCGAAGTTATGAATTATCAAAAAGCTTTGCGGGACGGTCTTGAACAAATTAAAAAGGGTGAGCCTTTTTCGACCAGAATGCTCCTACGACTTCATAAGATCCTTATGACGGACGCTCGCGGGACCTCTTCTGCAGGAGGCGAATTCAGAAAAATACAAAATTTTATCGGACGCGATAATAACATCGAACACGCATCATATTTTCCCATCGGTGCGAACGAAATTCCCGCTTATATGGAGAATTTAGAGCATTACGTTAACGGTTATGTTCACTGTAGCTTTATAAAGCATGCAACCGAAGATGTTTTTGTCATTGATGAGAAGGCTCCGGAAATTTTAAAACTTGCTGTTATGCATGCCCAGTTTGAATCCATTCATCCTTTTTTAGATGGAAACGGAAGACTCGGCCGTATTCTAATAGCCTTAATGGCAGTGAGGTATGAACTAACAGATTCCCCAATTTTTCTTGTAAGTGAAGAATTGGAAAGAGAACGCCTTCGTTATTACGATCTGCTTAATGCAGTAAGAGGAAATGATCCTGATTGGTATTCATGGCTCAGTTTTTTCGTCGACTGCTGCGGGAATATGGCCCGCAGACTGGTAGCGAAAATGCGTAATTCTGTTAAATTGGCCGAAAATGGAATGAAACGTCTCACTACTGTATCTGAGCAAAAGGTATGGATTGCATCTTTCCATGATCCTGTATTAACAGCATCGGCGGTATCCGCACAGGTTAAGCTCAGTCCAGCGACCGTCAGAAAAGCCCTGAAATCACTGGCTGAAAAAGGAATGCTGTACACATCCAAGGAACAGCAAAGAAAACGCAAATACGTTAACTATGATTTGTTAAGGATCTTAAATAATTAGTAAACGGAAGAGAATAAAAAAGACCGCCTCTGCAGTCTTCTTAAAAATTGGTTGCGGGGAAAGGATTCGAACCAATGACCTTCGGGTTATGAGCCCGACGAGCTACCCCTGCTCCACCCCGCGACA
>PPYF01469274.1_pt1 | contig 57118 bp, 32 predicted proteins | sample 1559871 | NCBI WGS metagenome assembly PPYF01 (sample SAMN08240021, study PRJNA423297) | Human gut metagenome, whole genome shotgun sequencing project.
GCAAAATCCTGAGCAACTTTTTGTTGCTCAGGAACTTATAAATAAAGTTAAATTATAGTATTGCGGAATTAAGGTTTATAAGTTAATGTGTTACTGCTCTGCCAACGTAAGTCTTTCTGCATTTGTGTAGAACCATAAACGCCTCCACTACGATATGCCTGGCTGGAGTTTTCACCATAGAAAAGATCCCTTCTGGTATTAGTCGTATTGTAAGTGGCTGATGCTTTGAATGTCAGGTTTTTCATCAATTGTACTGTCAGTGCAGCATTAGCTCCCCACAATTCAGATTGTCTCCGGTCTTTTACAGCTTCAGCCTGTTTAATTGGATTAATTTGTGAATAAGTGGTGTTCTCACTTAGTTCCAATGGGTCGAAAACAGAATTCAGAAGTTCATCGTTTGTTACACTGTTACCTCCGGTAGGACGGAAACGTAATATATTTGATAACATATTTAGTGTTCCTCCGGTACCTGAAGTACCGATGCCTTCTTTCACCGTATTTGCATAGTTGATAGTAGCATCAAAAGTGATGAATTTAGTAATCTTTTGGTTGATACGTAATTTACCTGCATTCTTTTTATAGCCACTGTTCGTGAAGATACCATTTTCATCAAAATGTGAGAAAGAGGCGGCATATTTAGTTTCTTTTGTACCGCCGCTGATACTGAAATCATGGTTCTGAGACCAAGTCGGTTTGAATGATTCACTCTGCCAGTCAATTCCGGGATCCGTCAGGTAGTCTTCCAAAGTTTGATGACGATAAGGAACTCCGTCAGAATCATTTCCTTCTTGATAATAAGTCGTTCCGTATTTAGTCGGGTTGAGTTCTACTTGTAATGCGGCAAACTCATATGTGCTGAGCATGTCCAGTTTTTTAGGAATGTTACGATAAGTAGCCGACCCGTTATAAGTGATAACGGCTTTTCCTTCTTTACCGGATTTTGTTGTAACTAAAACTACACCATTAGCAGCGCGTGCACCATAAATTGCAGAAGCTGAAGCATCTTTTAATACTTCGACTGATTCAATGTCTGAGTTAGGAAGATAGTCGATACTACTAACTTCGAATCCGTCAACAATATAGAGTGGAGAAGAATCTCCGTTTACTGTACCGACACCACGAATTTTGATATCGAAACCCGAACCGGGAGTACCATCCGACTGGGTGATCTGTACACCGGCAATCTGACCTCCAAGTGCTTCTACTACAGAACCTGTTTTGAAACCTTCAATAGATTTAGCTGCTACAGAAGAAACGGAGCCTGTCAAGTCGCTTTTCTTCATACTGCCGTAACCAACTACAATTACTTCGTCCAGCATTGCATTATCTGGTTCTAATTTGATATTCAAGTTCTTTTGACCTTTTATTTTGATCTCTTGATTCTTATAGCCAATGTAGCTGATAATCAATGTTGCATTACTATTCGCTTTAATGGAGAATTTTCCGTCAAAGTCTGTAACTACTCCTTTTTGAGTGTTTTTTACTTGAACCGTTGCTCCGATTAATGGAGTATCCGTTTCATCGATAACGACACCGTTTATTGTGATTTCCTGAGCAAATGAGGTAATCGCAATTAAGAGAGCTAAGAGGGTAAAATACCCTCTTTTACTCAATGCTTTAAATTTTATATTGTACATATCTATTCTATATTAGATTTAAATTAGAAACTTTCATCAAACCAAATGGCTAATGGGAATATTTGATTTTTGGTAGTGCCATCATTAGCGAGATCTGCCTGTTTACCGTCAGTTACAAAAGACATTCTTCCTATAAAAACACCATTTGCATACACTCCTTCAGAATCTTTCCATTTGCCAGGGTTGATTGTTACAGATAGATCTTTGTTGCTTATATAGCCTAAGGGTTGACTGAGATTTTGGGCATTATCGTAGTAGGACATAGGAGCTCTTGCACTATAATTAGGAGTTTTCCCAATTGCTTTATAATATGTTGCCCACAAGCCATTCATAAAACTACCATTGACTGACTGTATTCCATCTACATGGTTTTCAATGAAACTATAGTAATAGAAGTCTCTACGATAATCCATTAAATATGTTGTGTAATCTGTTACAGTTGTGCCATTTGATGTAACTACAGGTGCAGCTACCATACCACCTTTAGAAGGATTCATCTTTACTGCAAATGGAGTATATTTGACGAAAATTCCGTTTTTATCTTTATTTTGACGTATGAAAACAGGAATTGTTTTAGATATAGCTTCTTCTCCAGAACCCACCGTTGCGGTAACAAAAAGTACACTAACACCATAATTGCTATTCCATTTATTCTCACTAAATGATAGTTCTCCTGTTTCTGAGATTGTAGTACCACTTAATGCAGTTGTATTTAATATTTTAACTTCCCATTTAACAGGACGACCATTGGGAATGTCTGTCTTAGGAGTTAACTTTTCAGCTAGAAGAATAGCTTTTTTGTCATAATCAAATTGATCAGCATAGTTTTCTTCAGGGGTAAGTCCCAGGTTATTTCCATAACGTATGTAAGTGAAATAGTTAGGATTTGCTGCAATAGTCAGTGTAAAGGTTGAAGTCTTCTCACTCTTGTCATTTTTTGCCTGTACTGTGATTGTATATGTGCCAGTTTCTATTGAATTGCCTTTTTTTGCAGAAATAACACCAGTAACTCCATCAATATTAAGTTTATCGGCTAATCTGGAGTCCAAGTCAATGAATGAGTAAGTAAGTTCGTCTCCATCTACTTCTTCCGGACCAAATTCAAATGCAACAGATTGTATCTTTTCCTGGTTTGCATATCGAAGTTGGGTAATAGGGTTAATGAATGCCACTATATTGATAACAAATGTATTATCGAAATCCTTGCTGCCATATTGGTTGGTTGCTGTAACAGATACATTATAGCTATTATCTATTTCTAATCCGTTATTGGCGGCAAGGGTTATGATTCCGGTCTGTTCATCTATAGAGATAGTTGAAGTCTCGGGAGAGATTGATTTTATCTTATACGTCAGTCCTTCTGGAGATCCTTTGAGAATTGGAGCTCCGGATACATATGCTTGATCTTTTTCTACTCTCACTGATGCGGGTTTGTATGTTAACGTAAGCGGACTGGAAGTGATGTTGAATGTAACAGCATTTTCGTATATACCTGCTCCTGCTTCTGTTGTTAATTTAAGATTCAACACATATTTACCAGGAAGAATTTCTCCTTCATATTTATCGTTGACTGTGATTTTTCCGGTATTGGAAATAGCAAAGTATTCCTTTCCTTCTTCTTGAATGATTTCATACTTGCTGATGTGTACATGTGTTCCTTCTTCAGTTTTTACCTGAGCACTGGCAGACTCTTTATAGATGTCTGCAAAATCTACTGTAACTTCGCTTGGGTCTACTGTAATTCCGTCAGGAACCGGTGCCAGCATATTTACAGTGATTGCATCTTTAAACTCGTAATAATTTCCATTTGATATACAAGATACACTGATGCAGTAAGTGCCGACAGGCAGATTATTCGTATTAGCTAATTTAATAGCTCCTGTACTAGGATCTGAAATTTGAAAACAATCTGTATCGTATACTTCTCCATCAAGAGTAATGCGAGTGATAGAAAAATCTGAGGGTGTACCTCCGATGTAAGTCGGTCCGGACATGTTGAAATTCATAGAGGGGCCTATGTCGGTAATACCGGCATAGAAAATCGCAAACTTGGTAGAGTCAGTTGTCTCCGGATCCGTGCAGGAGGAGTCCGTGACACACAATCCAACTACCATTAAGATTGCCAGCAATCTTGAAGTAATGTTTTGTAATTTAGATCTCATTTTTCTTAGGTATATTAAATTATAAAGTATAAGATAATTCGTATTTCTTGCCATTGATAGTTACTTCTACCGCAGCACCATTTGTATGGAATGTACCTGCGTCTTCAGGAGTATTATCGGTAAACTGAGCATCCATAGTCAGATTGTTTAGTGTAGAAACAGCTTCGAATGGATAGATTACAGTAATAAAGCGGGCAGCTCCATTCCCAGGTTTTCGTATGGTATATTGATAACCCTTGCGTGACGCATTCTTTTCTCCTAACTTATTGGAAACATCAGATGCAACATTTGATTTGCCAAAATCCTGGTTTGTCTCGGCAAAAGTGCGAACCAGTATGTTATTATTTGCAAATGTGGTATGTGCACCATACTGATAAGAAGCGGATAAGTCATCATATGCTGTTTCATTAGCTTCGCTTGAACAAAGATGGAAATTCAAATTGATTTTGTCTTTATTACCATCTCCGTATCCTTCGTCTACAAGAACAAAGAACTCTTTATCTACAAAGAATACAGCCCGACGGTGAGTAAGACCGGCTTTAATTTGATTCTGAGTAACCAAAATCTGTGTGTTTCCTTTGGTCTCATGTTTAAGGAACTCGCCTTTCATATACCCATTGGCAATTGTTGCACTTAAGGCTGTCATTGTGTTATGATTCTTAGTTGCAAGGAATGTCTTGCGATCTTCATTACTTGCACTTGTTCCTCCATAAGAATATACACCGGCATCCGGGAAGAAATTACGTCCGTTACGATAGATACCGAATGTTCCGTTATCGGGCTGGCAGTGCCATTTGTTATCCGGATTATTATTGTTTTTCAGAATCATCATGGTCGAGCTTTTTCCCCATCCGCTACGTAACATATAATACCCGGAAGCATCATATATCTGTGTCAAACCGGCAGGTGTTGTTCCTTGTTTACCTTCTGTTGACATCCATTTCATTTCTGCATCATCCGGGAACATTTCAGAATACTGTCTCAGATTTCTTAATAATACATTTTTAGTATATGAAGCAGAACGTGTATCATTGAAGTTATCAATTGTATAGTCCGGATAGATGATATCCATAACAAAGCGGGCTGCTTTTCTCAATTGTTCTATATAGGTAGAAGGGAATAAGCTTAACTTGTTATTGAGTTGGGCGATTTTATATATATTATAGAATCCTGCAACTACTCCGATATGATAACTTGGGTCCAATTCATTTTGAACTCCGTCCTCTAAGAACTGTGCAGTAATCTGTTCAGTGATTTTTTGTGCTCCTTCATTCAGCCATCCTTCTGCATTCTTGAATTCGGGCATTAAAATACCTGCTGTAGTGATTGCTTGTACCTGGGTAACATAAATATTACTACCGTCAGTATAATAATTGTTGCGAATGCACTCTACTTCATTAGCAAAAGCAACAAGGAATGTTGAAAGCCATTGAGGGGTAAAGTTGGTAGATTGGATAAAATGAGGCATGATATCGATTTGGTCAAGCACTCTTTCGGCAGGTTGCAGGCCATACCACTGGACAGCATCTTTGCTTACCGTACCTTCCGGACAAGGGAATGTATTCAGCCAGTCACTATAAACCTCTATCCATGATTGAATATATTTCTCATTCTGATTGACGCGGTAAGCCTTTGCCTGTGGAAGCATCCATTGATGACGGTGGGTCTGAGACTTAAATTCCTGGTCTGTAATTTCAGCAGGAATATAAGTCCAGTCTATCTTTTTATCTTTATCAAATAAATAATAGACTTCTTTGCCGTTTTCTTCTTTTTCCTTAAAGTTACGTACATAGAATCTGTGTTCCAATGCCTGATCAGCTATATTCTGATCAAAAGCAGTAATAGAAGGGTTGATCAGATTGATATTCGGGTTGCTGACATCCGATCTGTTTCTATAGTATTTTAATAACTCATGAGCAGCGTAATAATACTCATTAGCTTCATAATACTCTTTCACCTTTTCCAGACCCGGATAATCCAGGTTGATAACCTCGAATAACTTTTCATTAATTACGCCATTCGGTTGAGGATTAGGAAGTAAGTTAATGTTAGTGTCTCCATTTGCCAATAGTTCATCATCGTCATCCGTGCATCCGGTAAAAGCGAATAAGGCACAAATGCAAATAAAGAAGATGTTCTTCATACTTTATTAGGTTTTATAATTATTAAAAGTGTATTTTTACTGTTGCAAATGTAACTTCATTAAATATGATTCTTAATTTATGTTGTCCACACTTTGTTCAAAAATGACTTTTTTGATATTAATTTTGTTGAGACATATACTATTTTTGTTCAAAAAGGTGGTTTTGTCTCTGAATTTTAGTTTTTTAGATATCAGAATGTAATATCTCTACATAGTGTCATAAGATACCTTTTGTACAATTTGAGCTGCTCAAATGGATGATTTTAAAATTCATTCAAGCAGCTCCTTTACATGTTGATCTCAATAGGTTATTTTGCCTTCTTTCCAAAATAGTTTTGAGACATATGTGATATGGGTGAGATACTAAAATCTGGAGATGTACCTTTAGGATACATGATGATTTCTTCTCCCTTTTTTAAGTCAATCAGATAAGTACCATTATTGACAGATTTTATTATAAAGTCTCTCTTTCCTGTGAAAACAGGATTAGAGATGTCGGTTATTACTATACAAGGCTCGCCGGCCAGACTCTTTATATGCACGAATTCTGTTTTTCCCTGTTTTCTGCTGGCAGAAACTTTGAAGGCTCCTTCTGTACGTAAACCGGAGTAGGCAACATCCTGCCAGGCATCCGGCACTGCCGGGAAAATTCTGATTTTTCCTCCCCAACTCTGTAGCAACATATCGTGAATGCACTGAGCACCTGATAACGGGGTTTCGATAACAGGGCCTGCTTCTTTATACATAGTGGTAGGGCTAAGAAACTTTCCGAATAACTTATTCAAATAAGCAAGCGCATCATTCCCCTTACCGATAGCTGACGAGATAGAAGAAGCACCGGTACATGAATAACCTTGGAGCGCTTTGGGTTTACTTTGCCAGAAGGCCAGCGACTTCTCGATGATGTCAACAGCACCGGTTTGTTCAGTGTTGAGCAGATATAAAGGATAGATGGCAAGTAAATGCGAGTAATGCCTGTGAGAAAAGGCATAAGGCATATCTTTTCCTATTAGCAGGCCGTTTTCATCCATAGGATAAGCCACCAGATTATTAAGAACACTTTGCCAGGTTTCCATCAGGGGATCCTGAATGTTCAGACGTTTTGCTGATTCAAGTAAGGTCTGACATCCCCAACGTAGCAAAGCGAGATCGAAGTTACAGTCTTCTACGGCATCGTATTCCGGTGAATAGGTTTTGGGGAGATGCAATTTGCCATCTTCGCCTTTTTCCAGGAAGTGCAGGTAATAGTTGACAGCACCTTTTAATAATGGGAATAACTTGTCGCGTAACACATTATCATCCATCTTGTGACGGTAGATGAGCCAGAGGTTATGGCATGCCCATGGTAATAAGCCAACTTGTGCTTTACCTTTGCCGGGAATACCTATTTCCGTTGACATACATTCCAGATTGGAAGCCACTCCAATCCCTAAAGAATTAGAACGGTAGGCAGAAGGAACGTTGAGACGTAGTTCGTCTATATGGTTGTAAAGTGCGTTTTCGAGTGAGGCGGCCAGGTCTAAATGGTCAGAGGCATTCAATGCCCAATAGGTTAGCTGTACGTTGAGGTTCCACCAGGCGTTGGGCCAGGGAGTTTCTGTCAGCCAGGGGCCTGTATTGTCTATCAAGGCGCGGTCACCGCGAGTAGCGGAAGCCAGTTTGTACATCTGTATCCAGTAAAAGTTTTCTTTTTGGATTTCGGGCAATGTGATGAAACTGGCAGGATAATAGGCATTCCACCATTTGCGATGCGTACTTTGTAGCTTTTTAAAACCTTGACGCCCGGCTTTCTTTATTTCTTTCATACATATTTCTCCGGCATTTGTCTGCGGATATGTATGTGTAAGGTTTATCCACAGAATGCGTTCTCCTTTTTCAGCTTTACTTTCCTGCCATCCTACTACTGTTTCACCACCGGCAAGTAACTTTTGGGTGGATAAGTTTATGTTATCCTTTTGACTGATTTCAGCAGCAGGATTGAGTTGATAGTCTTGCGGAATTTTGTCCATCTTACCTTGATTCTTGAAGAAAAGATAGCGGGGGCTATTAGCTTCGGCGGCAATCCATTCCCACTGAAAGTCTTTTTCTTCTCCTTCTGTCGTTGCTTTTACGATCATAATCATATCGTCGGCATGGACAAACGTTTTTAAATGGATCGCTCCTTTGGTAGTGAGAATATCTGTTGTAGCTTCTGCGTTCCAAAGGTCGAGGCGCATCTTTCCACTGATGATTTCTCCTTCGGGGTGTAATGCAAAGTGACCGGTGAGTAATCGGGGCGTCCCGAGTACGTCTCTTTTTTCTCTGTGGTCGTGTACATCGCAGTTACTGGTTTCAAACCGTATGTAATTCTTTTCCGGTTCTTTATAAATCATTAGCCCCAGCCTGCCATTTCCCAAATAGGCTGATTCGTGCCAATATTCAGGTAGTACTTCCCATATCATGTCCTGACTGCTCATGAATTTGGGCCAGTCAATTTTTTGCTGTATAGTTATTGAACGTGCATTAACTATACCCATACTGATGAATGATAAAATTACATAGATGTAAAGTCGTTTTTTGAAGCTCATAGTATAAACATTTCCTTTAATGTGGTTTATATTCTTTTGGTTCTGATATCTCTATACAAATGTAGAGAGTTATACAGCCAATACTTGTTCATAACGTCTATACTTTGTTCAAAAACAATTTAGCTACTATTAGTTTTATTGAATTATATATCAAATTTGTCTAACAACATATTTTCCTTGAATGAGAAGGTTATCCTTTTGATTTCTTGATATACTCCGTAGGTAAGCATCCGAAGTACTTCTTGAAACTGGTGGCAAAATATGACGGCGTATTGAATCCTACCATGGTGCTGACTTCCGCTACCGTATATCGTCCGTCTTTCAGTAGCTTGGCCGCTTCATTGAAACGAATCTTACGGATAAAGTCAATGGTTGATTCTCCGGTAATTGCTTTTAGTTTCAGATGCAGATTAGAACGGCTCATGTTCATTTCTCTGGCGAATTCGTCGGTAGAGAATTCGATGTTATCCATATTCTTTTCCACAATCGCCATGGCACGTTTCAGCAAGGCTTCATCCATTGCATTGAATGTGATTTTCTCAGGTTCTACTTCCAATGATTTGGCGTACTTGTCGAGCATCCGTCTGCGTGTACGCATCATGTTCTGTATCTTGGTTGTCAGGATGGCAAGAGAGAATGGTTTGGGGATATAGTCATCCGCACCCATTTGCAGACCTTCCATCTGATCTTTGATATCGGTCTTTGCGGAGAGAATAATAACCGGAATATGGCAAGTCCGGATATTCTGTTTCACGTTCTTGCATAACTTGATACCATCCATAACCGGCATCATGACGTCGGTGACAATTACATCCACCTCGTTATCTTTCAGCTTTTCCAGTGCTTCTTCACCGTTCCCGGCTTCCAGTGTGTTGAACAAATCCGCCAGTCCGTTACTCAGGTAACGGCGGATTTCGTTATTATCTTCTACGATCAGAATTGTTCCGCGCTTCTTATCACCGGATTCCACAGATTCGTTTTCCACTTTCTCCGTGTCGATGAAATACATTGCTTTCGAATTGGTAGAATACACTTGCTCTTCTTCATTCTGTTCGTTATTGGAAGCTAACTCGGAAGGTTTGTAAACCGACAGATCCTGTGGCAGATAGACAGAGAATGTACTGCCTTTGTTTTCTTCGCTGTCCAGTTCGATACGTCCATGATGAAGTTCTATCAGACGTTGTACTAACGAAAGTCCGATACCACTTCCTACGTGCTCACTTTCTATCTGATAGAAACGTTCGAATATCTTTCCCTGTTTGTTGATAGGGATACCTATGCCTGTATCGCTGACTTGCAACAATAGCCAGCCGTTCTCCTCTTTCAGAGTTACGGTAATGCTTTGCCCGCTTTCCGTATATTTAAAGGCATTGGAAAGGAGGTTGTTTACTATCAGTTCCAGATAGTTGGCATCAAAAAGAACTTCTTTGTCTTCCAGTTCAGAGTGTAGAGTATAAGTAATCTTTTTGTGGCGTGCCAGTTTATCGTAGAAAAGGAAGTTGTCCTGTATCAGTTGATGAGCGTTTCCTTTTTTCGCTTTTAGTTCGAACACTCCGAGTTCAGCACGGCGGTAGTCCATCAATTGGTTGACCAGATGCAGCAAACGGTTTGCATTCCGTTGGATATATTCCAGTTGGTTGCGTGTCCATCGGTCGCTGATTTTGTTAATGATCTCTTGCAGGGGAGTCAGAATCAGCGTCAAAGGTGTACGAAGTTCATGCGAGATGTTGATGAAGAAACGCATCTTCATCTGATTGATTTCTTCCTGATGTTCTTTGTCTCTGCGTTCTATTTCAAGCTGGGCTTCCATACTTTTGCGCATCCAGAAGAAGCGGAAAACAAAAGTGATGAAACCTGCGAAGGTTGCGAAGAAGATGAGTAGTGCCCACCAAGTCTTATACCAGATCGGCAGAACGATAATCTCCAATGCTGTAGGGATAGGATTCCATTTGCCGTCGCTGTTGGCTGCTTTGACAAGGAACTGATAGGTTCCCTGTGGCAGGTTAGAGTAGGAGACGGTGCGGCTGTCCGTCAGATAATACCATTCCTTATCATAACCTTCCAGCTTATAGGCGAAAGTATTATGTTGTCCTGAGATATAATTGGATACCACGAACTCAATGGAAAAAGCAGTTTGCCAGGATTTCAGTGTGATACTTTTCGTTTCACTGATGTTCTTGGTCAGAATACCGGTCTCATCATCCGGGCGGACTACCTTATTGAACAGTTGCAGTTTGGTGATAACCACCGGAGGCGTATAAGGATTGTCGAGCAATAATTCCGGACGGAAAGTCGTGATTCCGTTGATACCGCCAAAATACATTTGTCCCACAGACGTACGACAATAAGAAGCGGTATTGAACTGATTGCTTTGCAACCCGTCCGATTCTGTAAAGTTACGGAATTTTTCCGTTTCCGGATTAAAGCAGGAAATCCCCCGGTTGGTACTTAACCAGAGTCTTCCGAAGGAATCTTCCAAAATACCGTATACTACGTTATTCGGCAGACCGTTGGTCGTGTTATACCGTTTGATCTGCTTGTCTTTCTCATTGAAACAATAAAATCCTTCGCGTGTACCTACCCAGATGACTCCGTTGGAAGCCTCGTAAATACAGTTCGTAAAGAGCTTCGTGACGTTGGAAACCGGAAGTATGGATGCTTTTTGTATATCCAGCCCTTCTTGCTTAAAGACTGATAGTCCCTCTTCTCCACCGATCCATAAGCGTTTATGGGAGTCGCGGAATAGTGTCGTGATTTGTTTGGAGACGACCGGAGTGCCGTCTTTCTCTTTTTCAATTGTGGTAAAACTCTGTTGTTCCGGATTAAAACGAACCAGCGCACTGAGTGTTCCCAACCAGAGATTCCCTTCTCCGTCGGGAAGGATGGCATAGACATTCTCATTTACCAGCTGGCTGTTGCGTTGGTTAAAGTTTTCTACCTGACCGCTGTTGCGGTGAAGGATACTCAATCCGCCGGCATGAGTACCTATATATACCAAAGATTTCTTTTCGTCTACATATACCGCCTTGATATTGTTGGAACCGATGCCTCTTGCACTTTCGTCCTCTTGCAGTGTATAAGATGTAAATCGCTGTGTAATCGGATTATAAAGATTCAATCCTCCGTCATTCGTTCCTATCCACAGGTTTTTGTCTTTATCTTCGACAATACAGCTTACTACATTGTCGCTTAACGAGTTTTTATAAGGAATATTGCGGATATTCTTGAAGCGGTTCCGGATAGGATGATAATAGTTCAGACCACCGAAATAAGTTCCCAGCCACATACCGCCCTGAGAATCCATAAAGATACTGCGCACCGAACGTTGTGACAGGCTGCCGTTTTCTACGGGGTTACTGCTGTACGAGGCAAAAGAATCAGTACCCTCATGATAAATATTCAAGTCGTTGAAAGTCCCGATCCATAAACGGTTTTGTGAGTCCATTGCCAGTGAACGGATGTAATTGGAACTGATACTCTTCGGGTTGGAAGGAGAATGCAGATAATTCTTTATTTCCTTCGTTTTCGGATTAATCAGGAACAGTCCGGCTCCTTCGGTTGCCACCCAGATGCGGGTAGGGGATTGCTGAAGAATAGCCTGAATCTGTTTAGTCCCTAAAATAGGGATTACCTTTTCAAAAGTTTTCTGAGTAATAGAGTATGTATAGAGTCCGTCGGTCGAAGTTCCGATATAAATTTGGTCGTCCTGTCTGTAAAGAGTGGAGGCGATTGTCTTATGCATCGCTGTGCTGAAAGAATCATCTCTAAATTTGGATTCTTTGATATCAAACATGATCAGCCCTTCCGGAGTACTGATAAGTAACTGTTCTGGTGAAATCTCTTCGATACCGTTAACTTGCAAATGTTTCCCATTCTTTTCATAGAAGAAGTTCTGGAATATGTCTTTTTCCTCATCATAACGGGACAAACCATCACGCGTACCAATCCATACCCGTCCCTGACTGTCTGTTTTTACAATACGGGAGATGTCGTTGGCGATACTGTTCGGGTCATCCTCATTATGCTGATAAACCGTAAATGCATATCCGTCGTATTTGTTAACTCCGTCATAAGTGGCAAACCACATATTGCCCCTTTTATCCTGATCGATGGAGAACACCGTACTTTGTGATAGTCCCTCATTGATGGAAATATAGGAAAATGTGATTTGTTCCGGAGTTTCAGAAAAGGCGGAATGCATTCCTAAGCATAGGAAAAACAAGTAGATTACTATCTTCTTAAGCTTGCTCATTATTAGTTCACGAGATTAATAATGACGCCAAAGATAGTAATTTCCTTTAAATACCCCATGCATAAAACACAAAAGACTGTATTCTTTTGGATAGTTTCGTAGAGATAATAAATAAGCCCGGCATCATACCGGGCTTTTATACTTACAGAATTCGGTTCGGAAACCGGGGCTTATTTGGATAAGTCTCCTATTTCATCCAGATTCTTTTGAATATCTTCGTCAGTCAGTGCGTAGTTCACTAAATCGCCTGCCAGATATTTGTCATAAGATGCCATATCGATCAGACCATGTCCGGACAGGTTGAACAGAATCACTTTCTCTTCTCCTGTTTCCTTGCACGCCTTTGCTTCGCGTATAGCAGCAGCAATCGCGTGGCTGGATTCCGGTGCCGGAATAATACCTTCCGCCTGTGCGAATAGACAGCCGGCTTCGAAAGATTCCAGTTGCTGGATATCTACCGCTTCCATCAGATTGTCTTTCAGCAATTGAGAAACGATGACACCTGCACCGTGATAGCGAAGACCGCCTGCATGGATATGGGCAGGGGCGAAGTTGTGTCCTAATGTAAACATCGGGAGCAGCGGAGTATATCCGGCTTCATCACCGAAGTCATATTGGAATTTACCGCGGGTCAGCTTCGGGCACGAAGCTGGTTCGGCAGCAACGAAACGGGTTTTCTTTCCTTCCAGGATGTTGTGACGCATGAATGGGAAAGAGATACCTCCGAAGTTGGAACCGCCTCCGAAACAACCGATTACTACATCCGGATATTCACCCGCCATTTCCATTTGCTTTTCAGCTTCCAGACCGATGATGGTCTGGTGGAGAGTAACGTGGCTGAGTACCGAACCAAGAGTGTATTTACAGTTGGGAGTCATTTGTGCAAGTTCGATAGCTTCCGAGATGGCTGTACCCAGAGAACCCTGATAGGTGGGGTGAGCCGTCAGAATATCCTTACCCGCACGGGTAGACATAGACGGAGAAGGAGTGACCTGTGCACCGAAAGTCTGCATAATGCTGCGGCGGTAAGGCTTCTGTTCGTAGCTGATCTTTACCTGATAAACGGCGGCTTCGAGACCGAAAACCTTGGCAGCGTAAGAAAGGGCGGCTCCCCATTGGCCCGCACCGGTTTCGGTAGTAACGTTTGTGACGCCTTCTTCTTTGCAATAATATGCCTGAGCCAGCGCAGAGTTCAGTTTGTGAGAACCGATCGGGCTGACACTTTCGTTCTTGAAATAGATATGTGCCGGAGTTCCAAGCGCTTTTTCCAGTCCGTAAGCGCGTACGAGCGGTGTACTACGATAATATTTATACATTTCGCGTACATCTTCCGGTATTTCGATCCATGCGTCAGTCTGGTTAAGCTCCTGATGACACAGTTCTTTGGCAAAGATTGGATACAGATCTTCCGCTTTCAGCGGTTGTTTAGTTCCCGGATGCAACGGCGGCATTGGCTTGTTCACCATATCAGCCTGAATGTTGTACCAGTAATGTGGAATTTCTTCTTCCGGTAGGATATACCGTTTTCTTTTGTCACTCATGTTATTGTGGTTTATTAGTTTTCTGCTGCCAAAAGTAGGCAAAATTTTTAATATTCGTGTAATTTTGTCAACAAAGAATCGAATTCGATTGTTATTTTAGTTAAGTTTGCACGGCATAGCAAATACGACAATAAAAAAATGTGATATGAAGATTTATCATAAATTTCTGTTATATCAGAATAAGCTTCTCAAACCCTATGTACGTATCCTGCTGGGGTTGGTAGAAGCACTCACTTACCTGGCATCTCTGTTGTTGATTGTCGGAGTGGTTTACGAACATGGTTTTCCATTGTCCCCGGGCGAGGTACAACAGATACAGATCTTGTATAAGGCCGTATGGATCATCTTTTTAATTGATGTTACCCTGCATATTTCGCTGGAATACCGGAATACGAAAAAGCAATATCGAAGGCTGGCATGGATATTGAGCGTATTGCTTTACCTGACTTTGGTTCCCGTCATCTTCCATCGTCCTGAAGAAGAAGGAGCGATTCTGCAAGTCTGGGAATTCCTTCACGGTAAGTTTTACCATTTAATATTACTGCTGATTCTTTCTCTGCTGAACCTGTCCAATGGCTTGGTGCGTCTTTTAGGACGCCGTACGAATCCATCTTTGATACTGGCTGTCAGCTTTATGGCTATTATTCTGATAGGGACGGGATTGCTGATGCTTCCGCGATGTACGGTCAATGGCATCACTTGGGTCGATTCTCTGTTTACAGCCACCAGTGCCGTCTGTGTGACGGGCTTGGTGCCGGTAGACGTATCCACCACTTTCACCACCAGCGGACTTGTAGTCATTATCCTGCTCATTCAGATCGGCGGACTGGGAGTGATGACATTAACCAGTTTCTTCGCTATGTTCTTTATGGGAAATACTTCCATTTACAATCAGCTCGTTGTCCGTGATATGGTCAGTTCCAATTCGTTGGGGTCGTTACTGTCCACACTACTATATATCCTTGGATTTACGTTGGTCATCGAAGGCATTGGCATGGTGTCCATCTGGTTCAGCATTCACGGTACGCTTGGGATGAATCTGGAAGAGGAACTGGCTTTTGCCGCCTTCCATTCCATTTCGGCTTTCTGTAATGCGGGTTTCTCCACACTTTCAGGCAATTTAGGAAATTCGATGGTGATGACCAACCACAACTGGCTGTTCATCTCCGTCTCTTTACTGATTATCTTGGGCGGTATCGGCTTCCCGATTCTGGTTAATTTCAAAGATATCGTATTATACCATTTGCGTCATTTCTGGACGTTTGTGCGTACCCGCAAACTGGAAAGGCATAAGATGCAGCACCTTTACAATCTGAATACGAAAATCGTGTTGATCATGACTTTCCTGCTGTTGCTGATCGGTACACTGGCCATCCTTGCTTTTGAGTGGAATGCCTCCTTTGCCGGAATGCCTGTGGCCGATAAATGGACGCAAGCATTCTTTAATGCGACCTGTCCGCGAACGGCGGGTTTCAGCAGTGTCGATCTGACATCATTGAGCGTGCAGACATTGTTGGTTTATCTCTTCCTGATGTGGGTCGGCGGTGGATCGCAGTCTACGGCAGGCGGTGTCAAAGTGAATGCTTTTGCAGTGGTAGTGTTGAATCTTGTAGCCGTATTGCGGGGAAGTGAACGGGTGGAGGTCTTCGGCAGGGAATTGTCTCATGACTCTATCCGGCGTTCCAATGCGACGGTCGTCATGTCACTGGGCGTACTGTTTCTCTTTATCTTCATATTGAGCATACTCGAACCGAAAGCCTCTTTGCTGGCACTGACCTTTGAATGTGTTTCCGCCCTTAGCACGGTAGGATCGAGCCTGAATCTGACGCCTCAATTGTGCGATGCAAGTAAATTGCTGGTATCGTTGCTGATGTTTATCGGACGTGTCGGTCTGATTACGCTGATGCTGGGCATCGTCAAGCAGAAAAAGAATACAAAATACCGTTATCCGAGTGATAACATCATCATAAACTAACATCATGAAGTATATTATTATTGGTTTAGGAAATTACGGGCATGTACTTGCCGAGGAATTATCGGCATTGGGGCATGAAATTATTGGAGCGGACATCAGCGAAAGCCGTGTCGATTCAATCAAAGATAAGGTTGCCACCGCTTTTGTCATTGACGCTACGGACGAACAATCCTTGTCGGTGCTGCCTTTGAATAGCGTAGATATCGTTATTGTGGCGATTGGCGAGAATTTTGGAGCATCGATACGTGTTGTCGCATTGTTGAAGCAGAAAAAGGTGCCCCGTATCTTTGCCCGTGCCATTGATGCGGTACACAAGGCAGTACTCGAAGCATTCAGCCTGGAGAAGATTCTGACACCGGAAGAGGATGCCGCCCGTAGCCTGGTGCAGTTACTCGACTTTGGGGCGACGATGGAAGCGTTCCGTATCGATCAGGATTATTATGTCGTGAAGTTTACCGTTCCGAAGAAGTTTGTCGGATACTTTGTGAATGAGCTGAATATGGACGAAGAGTTTCATCTGAAGCTGATCGGATTGAAGAGGGCGAACAAAGTCACTAATTGTCTGGGCATTTCTCTGATGGAGCTTCACGTCAAGAATGAGCTGCCCGGCGATGAGAAGGTGGAAGAAGGAGATGAACTGGTATGCTACGGCAAATACCGTGATTTCCAGTCATTCTGGAAAGCTATTTAAAGATACATCACGCTAAATAATAAATGAAATGCGATTAACCAACTTACTATTTACGACACTTTTACTATTTGTTTCCGTCTTTGCACGAAGTCAGAAGAGTAATGAATTTACAGTACTGCAATGGAATGTATGGCAGGAAGGTACGATGGTACCGGGAGGATATGATGCCATTGTCAATGAGATTGTTCGTCTGAAACCGGACTTTGTAACTTTCAGTGAAGTCAGGAATTACAATAAGACGAATTTCACAGCCCGCGTCTGTGCTTCGCTGAAAGAGAAGGGGCTTTCGTATTATTCTTTTTATAGTTATGACACGGGGCTGCTGAGCAAACATCCTATCACCGATTCCCTGACTGTTTTTCCCGAGAAAGACGATCACGGAAGTATCTATCGCCTGACCAGTTCCGTCAATGGGCATAAGGTAGCTGTTTATACGTCACATCTGGATTATCTGGATTGTGCGTACTACAATGCCCGTGGCTATGACGGCTCTATCTGGAAGGAAATTCCGATACCGGCATCGGTAGAAGAAATTATGAAAGTAAATGTGGCTTCCCAGCGGGATGACGCCATCCGAATGTTTATCACTCAGGCAGAAAAAGACCTCGCAGCAGGGTATAAAGTGATTATCGGCGGCGACTTTAACGAACCGTCCCATCGTGACTGGATAGAAAAGAACAAAAATCTGTACGATCACAATGGCTTCGTAGTGCCCTGGACAGTAACGACTTTGCTGGAGGAGGCCGGATTTATCGACAGTTACCGCAAGATATACCCCAATCCTTTGACGCATCCCGGCTTTACTTACCCTTCGGATAATCCGGCAAAAACTCCGGAGAAAATAACATGGGCTCCCAAAGCGGATGAGCGGGACCGGATCGACTTTATTTTCTATAAAGGCGAAGGACTGGATGCAAGGAAAGCGGTCATCTTCGGACCGAAAGGTTCTATTGTCCGCGCACAGCGCGTGCAGGAGACATCCAAAGATAAGTTCTTATTGCCGCTTGATGTATGGCCAACCGATCACAAAGGATTGTTGGTTACGTTTATCTGTAAATAATATCAGTAGCATCTATATTTTCTTCATCCTATATAAATAAAAACAAATATTATCTGTCACCTGTCACTGTTTTAGAGGTAACAGGTTGATTTTTAGGTATAAATATGGTGACGGCAACGAGTGACAGCAGTGTGATGGCAGAATTTGCCGTCACGCTGTTGCCACTCGTTGTAGTTTATTTAGGGATATTCTGTAAATGTCCTTATTTTCTATAAATGAATAGGATAATATTAATTTTTAGAGATTTTTCTCTTCATTTTTTATATACAGATCTCAATTATTCTTCCTTTTTTTTGATAATATTATTTACATATCTGTATCTTACATCCTGAAATCATGATGTAGGGGCCTGCCTTTTAGCAGGAAGTTAATAAACTTTTCCGTTTTTCATGTATTAGCGCTGATTATGCCGCCAGCCTTTTCTTCTTTTCTATCTTATGATTATACACACATGACTATAGCTACACGTTCAATCTGATATACGTAGTTTCCTAATGAGAATTGCGCATTGGGTGGCAACGAGTGGCACTAAATTTACGTTGAAAATACTAATACTAGTTAATCTTGAAGAAGTAGGCTGTGTTTTATAGCATGTACTGCTTATTTATTATATATTTGCAATAGTTATTTGGTATGAATGATTGTGAAGAATGCAATGATATGCACATATACTGTGAAATGAATGTTTTTATTTAACGCATTGCTATTGTGCTTGCTACTCAATTATTTGATTATAGTGTGCAAATGTTTAACTATACTAGTGTCTATATAAATGCTACCAGATAGATAGCTGGTTTTCATTTATTGGTTCTATATTTAAATTTTTAATATGGTCAAACAATTTGTTTATAGGGATTCTCTCGAAAAGAATCAATCCAATAATATTTTAGATAATATAAAGGTTTGTTCTAAAGGATTTTAGTATATAATGAATATTGACTCGTCCTGCAGACAAACCAATATACGCATAATTTAAATTAATTTGTAATCACCACTTAGACTAATTATAAAGCAATTATAAATGAAATCATTATTTTTAATTTTGTTTTTATCAGTTATGTTTATTTCTTGTAAGGATGATAATAACCTACGAGAAATTACTGACGACGAGAAGATTTTTGAATATATTGGATTAAAAGATAAAGCAAATGTAATAGAGGCCCAAGAAAAAGTTTGGAATACTTATGGGCGTCCTTATAGACCGTCTGTTCAAGTAGTTGATGGATATATTTACATAGCAACGTGGTCGGGGATATATCGAAAGCCAGCGAAGTCGTTGAATAACATGGACTGGGAAAAGTTTGCGTTCTCCGGTCTTCCAGTAATCCAGTTTGTTATGAAGGGGGATTCTATAATTGCAATTACAGCTTGCACTGACGAGAAGGCATTTGTGCTTTCAACAGATGGTGGAAAAACTTGTAAGGCGATAACGCCACCGGAGTTTTTAATTGAAGAGAATGAGTTAAAGGTCATACCTTACTCAATATCTCAAAACTCCCAAAATGCGAATTCACTATTGGCTTTGGTCGAACCTATTGGAGTAGTGAAATCGGTAAATTTTGGAAAAAATTGGAAGACTATCAGTACTTTTTATGGCGGCTATCAGAATTGGTTTGTTGGATTTCATCCTCAAGACACTACAAATATTTACAATACAGGGGAAACTATGATATTTGAATCTTTTATTAATGCTTCTTGTAATGATGGGAAAGATTGGATAATACTTGAGAATGAAAGAAATAATTGTATACATCATATAGCTTTTGACCCAACTAATCCAAATATAATGATATATTCAGGGGAATATTTTTTAAAGAAAACTATAGATAAAGGTCGGATTTGGAATCCTGTTTTGAAGGATGATGTATATTTTTACAAAACAATTTATGATAAGAGAAATCCACAAATACTATATTCTACTGGAGTCACCCGTATTCCTAAAGAAGAACATAAATTTACAATTCATCATTCTACTGATGGTGGTGATACATGGTCTATACTTTATCAAGCCGATTTATTGGGTGTAGGTGGAATTATTGATATTGAACAATATGATGATATTTTAATACTTTATACTTATACTGATGGTATTTATATCTATCGAATCAAATGAATAATACTTCTCTTGGTCACTTTTATGCAAAATTTCCTAGAGGAAAATTTACAATACTTGCCCGTGCAAAGTACAATCAGTTAGGCAGAGAAGAAAGATGTTCATTGTCTAAGCTATAAATAGTGGCAAAATGTTAGGGTGTCCAGTTTGACATTCTTTATGCAATTGTTATCGTACTGTTAAATTCTTCTCTAAAATGAGAACATCAAACTGGGCACCCTAGAATTTTAGTAATATAAGAAGAACTGCGACCCGGCATTTACTGTAAATGGCGGATTAATGATAACAGTTTGAATAAAATTGAATGTTAAGGTGGCATTATTCGTTACAGTAACATTTTGAGAAAAGATGTTCATTCCAGAAACTGTTTGAGTATATGATACCGCTTGGTCATTAAAATAGACATTCTCGCTGCCTGCTAAAGATACTGCTGCATAGGCATCTAACAAACCATATCCCATTTCATTATTCCAAGTTCCATTTAATCTGTTAGACGTTGTCGAATATGCATAGTTTCCAACTTTTCGTGCGCTTTTCTCAAGAATGTCAACAACCTGTTTTTGAGTTAAGTTGGGATTAACCGATATTACTAAAGCCGCAACAGCAGCTGCTGTAGGACAGGAAAAGGAGGTACCACTTATTGAAGTGGAATAATTACTTCCAGTTGTTGTTGTGCATACATTTTCTCCCGGAGCTACAATATCTAATGCTGTGCCATAATTGCTAAAAGAAGATCTTGAACCATTTCGGTTATTAGAACCTACAGCAAGTATGTCTGGATTGCAATTTGCGGGATAACCCACTGTTGATGAGTAGTCATTTCCTGTAGCAAACACAACAACGCATCCTTTTCCAGATCGCCCACTTGTTAACGCATTTGAGATTGCGTCGTTAATTATTGAATATGCAACACTTGAACTCCATGAATTTGAGATTACAGAAGCACCGTTTCTCCATGCAAAATTAATTCCGTCAGCTCTCTTTTGTCTACTATCCGGAGAAGATGCCAATGAATTACTAATTGACATTGACGGGCAATCTGGAGCGAGGGATGCGATACCAATACTATTATTTGTTTTTGCACTAATGAATCCTGCACAATTGGTGCCATGGGTGCCCAATACTCTACTAGGTGATGTTCCACTTTCTGTATCATAACTGATGGAATGTACATTTAAGTCGGGATGATCAAGTTGAATGCCTTGGTCGACAATAGCTACAATTACATTTTGACTTCCAGTAGTTATACTTCTGGCATTACAAAAATTTACATCAACTCCTATAGTTCCTCCATTCTGACCTGTATTTCTTAAATTCCATTGATAATTTGAGAAATTAGAGTCATTGACACAATTAGGTGTGTCATCACTCATTAAGTCTGGTTCACTGGCTTCAAACAAATTTGTTTCATAAAACTTATTAGCTAATTCCAAAGCATTGCCAGTCGATTCTTTTGAGCATGATAATGTATACCATAAAGGCATATATTCATTATTACCTATTATGTCAACTTTATTGATAGATGTTAGTTCCATAAGTTTAGAGACGTCTTTGTCTGACTTTAATTTCACATAATACAAGTGACTCAATCCTACTTCAGTTCCATTTTCTGTTTGAAAATATGGGGCTTCATAAATTATTCCGTTTAGTTTGGTTAAGGTCGGTGATGAAGCCGTTGTCTCAATTGTAGCCCATTTAAGATTTTTGGGTGAAGATTGCAGCTTTTTTTTCATTATCTTATTTGAAAGTTGAAGCAATTGTGGCTCTTTTACGAACTTCAGAGTTGTTGCAGAATAACTTTTTAAAGTATTTTCGTTATTCTCATCAAAAAGAATATACTTTTTGTTATTCAATTTATTTATTCCGATTTTTTGCCCATTATACCAATAATAATCAGTAAAAGACAGTGAGCGAGTAGAAACCTCATTCCCATTCATATCACTAATGTTTTCTATTTTGTCAGAACATCCTGTTTGGAATATCAACATAAAGGCTGAAAACAAACCATATAATAAAACTGCATTTTTTTTCATTTTATTTCATTCATTATTATGACACAATAATTATCAATCAATTACTTATTCTGTTAAGAATTCGATCTCTGCCTACGAAAAATCTTGATAGATGAAAATAATCCATGATATATGAAATAGCAAAACATCCTATCGTGACAAAAGCCACTGAAACAGATGCGAAACATATCCCCGTTCTATCAAAAGTGAATAGAGGGATTAATAACTTGGACAGAATAGTAAATATGGGAGAGAAAAGGAGAATCACAAGCGTATTCTTTCCTATAAAATAAGTGACTTTCTTTAGAATCCCGGAAATATATTTGTGTGTTTCCAAGATTATACATGTTGCCAAATAAATTATGGCTATCCCACTCATCTCTGATCTACTAAAGTTATCCGTATTATAACAAATAATACATAACGGTAAAATTGCCCAGAATGATGCTTGAAATATAATCAGAAAAGAAAAATTGCTTTGTCTCATCCACACCCCAACTAAAAAGTATATTGCATTTATAAATATCAACAATTTGAAATCCCCCTGAGATAACAAGAACAAGCAAACTGCTAGAATAAAAAATCTTGATATGGGCTTTATCTTCTTAAATAGAAACACCACATAGTACATTACTTCACAAACCAATAGGGTATGCAAGTACCAATATGGCCCCATGGGTTCCATTAGTACCTTTCTAATTAAAAGTTCTATGCTGAGTCCATCAAAATGTTCTCGAATAGGTAAGACTGATGCTGTAACCACATAGCTCGCTTCCATTAATGAATATGGAATGAATAGCCATAAAATTTCCCGGATTTTTTTTTTAGTTCCTTTATTGATATTTGTTAGATAACCTGACAATATCAAGAAGACCGGCATATGAAATGCATAAACGAATTGTTTCAGCAATGGATATTTCTCACTAAAATAAGCTAGATGAAATAAAACCATTAATAAAATAAGGATGCACTTCAGATAATCCAATTCCACAACTCTTTCTTTCATATTGTAATGGATGTAAAATAACTAAAGGCACCATTCCGTCCCTTGAACAAAATTGTTAATGAAATAAAATGGAGCCTTTAGTGTTTAGGGCACTTAGATAAAGATTTCGCATTGTCAATAAAAGATTTTTGTACAGCAGATCATTTCTGCATACTCTTCAGCGTATTAATTTCTTCGGTTAATGTTTTGACAGCATCAATTAAAACTGGAATTAGTGCTGTGTAGTTAATTAATTTTTTTCCATCCGGATCGGTTAAAACGAGATTCGGAAAAACTAATTCCACTTCTTGAGCAATTAATCCAATTTCTTTCCCATCGCCACCGACTTTAAAAGTACTGCGATCTGAACTGTCTTGAAAATCATACTTAACAGGTTTGAGTTGTAGCAGTTTAGATACACTATTTATACTACGTCCTAATGGTTGGATATTCTTTTTTGCTGCTAAGTCGGAGTAGTTGTATACATTCTTCACTTGAATACTATTATATGTATTCGTACCTGTATTATAAAATATAATTTGGTCATAGTGACTTGCTATTCGAGTTGCAGCAGGATTGGTGTCTATCTGTAAGAAATGTCCTACATTGGGTCCAGCCAACCAAATATTTCCTCTCAGTGTAATGTTATAATCTTTGGTTCCATCATTATATGTACTTGTAGGACCAAAAGTTAAATATCCATTAGAGGACATTTTAAGTTGGGCATTAGCAGAAATGCTAATTACAGCAAAAAGCATAGCTAATACCAGCTTTGAAGAACTTAATTTTTTCATAACATTAATTTTTTTAATCAAATAAACTTAAATTCAAAAATCTCTTTATCAGACCTATTCCATAAACATTTATGCAGCTGATTCTTTTTTATAAAGTTAGGTCTGTAATATTGATACCGATAACTAATATTCTATTATATTCATTGAAATATTGATTCAATTGGACTTACAATTTTTACTCTTTAATTCTTCAACAATCTTACAATCATCTCATTATGCACAAGATGTTTTTTGAATACATTACTTATATTTTTGTGTTCCTAGAATACAAAAAATAATTTTAGACATTCTACAAACATTGCTTCAATGTGTTTACCATCAGTCTGTTCTCATTCAGATGCGTTTTACTAAAAATGTATTTAATTGACAGGATAGACTGTTTGTTTGCAAATATATGAAACTTACAGTATGTACTGTATGATTTTGCTTTGTTTTATATAATATTAACTAATACATGGCTTTGTAATAATTATCCAATCGGAAAATCCATTGATTATCAATAGCTTGCATACATCTATAACTTATAGGGGCATTGTGGCGAAAACATCAATTTATGTTTTGCTCATTTTTCGCAATAATTAGTGCAATATCGTTGCAATAGTAAGAATAAAAAGGAGTGAATTTACACATTCTTTTGGCTGAATAGTTACGACTTTATTGCTACTCAGTTATCTTCTGATCAATACTTTAAAAAAAAGATTAGAAATTACGTGCTTGTTGATTAAATATGTCCTCTGAAGTGAATACCAAGTTCCCTTCGATGAAAAAGACTGTATCAGAACAAGGAGTTGATATAGTCGTCTTCATCGTATCACCAATCAAAACGCAACTATATACTTTATTGTACCAATCGTTATTACATCTATTATTCTCATTACAAATAATATAATCACATAGTATTTGTTGGCTTTACATCAATATAATGAGATATAAATATCATGCATTTACAATATAACTTTTGTATTATCATGTATTAAAGTACGAAACGACATCTTGATTCCAGACGAAAAAACTCATTACTAAATGAGAAAACTCCTCCTGAGTTAAAGAATCATTTGTTTGAAATATCTTCACTCTCTTTCCTACCTTTCTCACGTCTGAACTTCTAACATGAAATCTCATTCTATCAGCAAGCTCACTTTCACTATAAATTCTAATAGCTCCATCACAATGTATAATAGAGCCCGTATCCTTATTAAAAATCGCATGGAAATATCGGCTTCCTCTAATTGTGCAATTTCCAATTGCAGGTAACTCTTCACATGTAAAGTGTATTTCATTTTTCTTCACATTCCAAACATAGTCGGTTATACTATAATCACTATCCTCTTTTTCATTTATAAACTGTCCAAAATCATCATTTTGCAGATTTCTAATTCGGTCCCAATTTAGCGGCTTTCCATGAATTGTCATTTTATATGCCATGGGAGTATAATCTTTGATAGGTATCTCAATGAACGGATCTAATCTGATATAGAATTTCTTTTTGTTTTTAAGTACAAGCTTAATGATTTCAAGGAATAGCCAATAAGTAGAATTATCTAAATTAGTTGATGGACATAAACGATAACCAAAGTTATTATGAACAATTCCAATAGGCTTCAAATCAAAAAAAGAAATGTCAACAAAATTTTCATCATTGATTAAAATCTCTTTCAGATTGAGCGAGTTATAGGGTTTAAGCCTCACTCCATTTCCTGATAATTCATCTAGTCTTTTACTCGCAATATCCCTATGCAAACGATTGATTAGAAACCAAGCCCTTCTCTCTATATCAATATTAAAACTATCTTTAATGTAGAAATCAATTTGTTTTTCAATAACAAATAAAGAGAGTTCTTCTGCATTTATAGATTTCATATCATGGAGTAGCTTATTATATTCTGAATGATTAGGGTTATCCAAAACTTGAAATACTTCATGAATTGGATCTGTTAAGTTGTGAGAAAAGTATTGAAGTGTTTTTAATTCCATAATACATAAATATTAGATTGTTAATGAGTTAGTAAATACAAAGAACAAAGTTACTAAAAACAATTCAAACGATTGATAATTTAATAAAGTGATAGCTCCCTTTTATTACAATGCCCTTTTTGATTAGCAATTCCTTTTATTTTCTTATCCCCCCCCAAAAAAAATAGCGATTAATATGACAAAAATAGGGCATGCCAGTTTCCCAGCATGCCCTACTAATATTTTGATATGAAGTTCAATTACCTATGGCATAGCGCAAACATTCTATTGATAAATGCAGACTCCATTCAAGCGTACGCTTTCTATTTTATTTATTGTCCAGTTTTCAGCATCAGTAGAATTAGTAATATAACCGCCATAGCCTACAGCAATATATTTGCCATTACCATAAACAATACTCTGCCGCAATTCACTATTACCTGGTCACCCTTTCATTATCCAATTTATGCCATCTGTAGAATATGCAATATAGCCATTATTACCAACCACTACGTATTTGCCATTGCCATAAGCACCACCTGCCCAAGTAATTAATCCTACGATTTTAGATGTTCAATTAATTCCATCAGTGGAGTATGCAATACATCCTCCATCACCCATTACTATATATTTACCATTGCCATAAGTAGCACCATATAAGTAACGATAAGAGACTTGTTTGGTCGTCCAGTTTACGCCATCAGAAGAATAACCAATCACACCACCACTGACTGCTACATATTTCCCATTACCATAAGTAATATCATTCCATGCATAGTTACTTGCTTAGATGTCCAGTTCACTCCATCGATGGAGTATGCAATATATCCACCATATCCTACGGCTACATATCTTCCATTACCATAAGTAACGCCTTGCCAATCATTTGTTCCTATTATCATATCTATATCTCCTGTTTTAATTTTAATAATGTCATTGGTAGATGGTGAAGTAATAGGTTCATCTGGTTTTTCAATGGGAGGTGTTATTGGTGCATCTATTTCCTCCTTGTCACATCCAATTAACGATAAACTGGTGCAAATTACCATCACATAAAAAGTTTTTATTTTCATATTTTAATGAATTATCCCACAACTACTGGGATGAGATTATATGAAGAAAACGAGTTGCACCTTTGGGCATTTTCTCCTTTTATTTTAGATTTCTACTTTTTCTATGTAGCCAGTATTTCCCACTATTATTACATAATTGGGACTAATGATACTTTCTTCCATTAGTTGCTACGGAGCGTCCTATATTCTTTTTGCCAGTTTTAGAAGCTTTACATTTTCTACGTTCTTGGTGCTTTGCACTGGTTTTGCCACCCATATAGGTTTCGTCCATTTGTGTCATATCATCAAAGGTTGCATCATCATCCTTCATGTTTTTACGAATACGTTGTAACATAAACCATGCTGTTTTCTGAGTTACGTTGATAGATCTTGCTAATTGGGCACTGTTAAGACCTTTCTTGAATGAAAGGAAAATAGAAATAGCATAGAATCATTGGTCTAAAGGTACATGAGAACCTTCAAACATAGTTCCTATTGTAATTGTAAATCTTTTACGGCAATCCTTGCACTTATACAAACCTTTAAACTCTCCGTTTTGAGTTAGTTTATAATGATGCTTAGAAATAGAACCACAATGTGGGCAAATAGGCTCACCATGCTACCTCAACTCTTCAAGATACTCTCTACATTTCTCTTCAGTATTCAAACTTTGTAGCATTCGGTGGGACGAGTTGAATGTTTTCATGTGTACAATTATTAATTAATAGAGAAATTGTACATACAATGGGAGGATAATTTCAGTTCTGGAGAAGAATCTTAAGAATTTTCACAATAAAATTTAATAGCAACTGATTATTAAGTTGTTAGTAGCATTAAAACGTAGGTTTTTATTTGCTTTATGAGAGTAAATACATATTTTAGCAAATCAAAATTGTATCGAAATGAAAACACTTATAGAAACCCTGAATGAAACGTTGGAGAATACGTTGCAAATAGAAATTGCTAAAATGGCAGATAGTCAATCAGAAGAGAAACAAAAAGAAACAACAAATGAAGAAAATGATTAAGTTTACTCGAAAATTGGTTGAAACCAAATGTTGTAGAATAGTATAATTGTAATAATAATAAATCTTATTTTTTTCATAGTAACAAAACCTATTTTATCTTGATGAGTTATATTTGCACCATTATGAAAAAAGCCATCGTCATAGTGCCAAAATGACAAAGGCTTTGATAGACCTCAAAATCGTGCTGCTACACGATAAGGATGAACTTTAACATTTTACTCCACGGATGTCAGCCAAAGGCATCCGTTTTTATTTGGAGTTTAATCCCCCTTCTTATGAATATGGGGTTTCAAAGATGGTGTATTTCCTGGAGTTTGCTTGTTGTCTCTTTGACGACGGTCAGGTTTTCCTGTGGAAATAGCAATTCTTTTTGGACCTGTTTTAATACCCATAATAATATTTTCCTTAGTTAAACATGTGAATTTCCCTTTTCAACGGAAGGAACTCCGCCATCTTGATTTCAGAAAGATAGGTGTAAACTGCCGTTATATCCAAAAAAATGAATTTTAAGCAAAACGGAATGCCGATGACACTGATAATAACTTTCAAAAACAGTACCAATTAATACAAATAATCTTTAACGCCACAATATCTGCCAAACTGGCAGTCATTGTGGCGTACTTTGTGTTTTCTTAGCTAAATCAAGAGACATTGTATTGGTGTAAAGCCAATAAATACTATGTGATTATATTATTTGTAATGAGAATAATAGATGTAATAACTATTGGTACAATAAAGTATATAGTTGCGTTATTTTTTTATTAATTGATAAATCTGCATAAATTCCCTCTTCAACTGATCAATTTTATATCCGTCTTCATAAACGACTCCTGCAAAAGATGTTCCCAAATATATATTCTGAAATAAATCAACAAATAGCTCTATGTTGATATCATCTTTGATTTCTTTTTTAGAAATAGCATTTTTTAAAACGATTTCCCAAGTGTTCTTTTCCTTGCACAGCCATTCATTGGCGATTTCTCTCATTTTGGGCAATATATAGAAAGCGGATATTTCAATGTTTAACATTGCATTATTGACATTTGATATTCCAATCTCTAACATCTCATCCTTTTCTTTTTGGCAAGTTTCAATAAATTGAGTGATAAAAAGGCTTAAGTTTGAGTGAAATTTCTCTGAGAGATTGGAAACGCTGTTGCGATCAAAGATAAACTTATTAACAACATTTAAAAATAAATTTTCTTTTGTTTTAATATGATATAATATTGCACCGCGACTTAATCCTGTTACTTCCTCTAAATCGGCAAATGTTACTCTATCATATGGCTTATGGGCGAATAATTTGAAAGCTTCGATTAGTAGCCTATTTTTTGTTGGTTTTCCGTCTCGCATATTTTTTAATTATCAGTATGTTCTGTTTGCAAATATACTGATAATTAATAGAAAACAACTAAGAAAATATATACTTTTTAATATAAACAACCTTGATATCAACATTTATAGAAAAAAGTTATATATTTGTACCGTATATACTGTATAACGCACAAAACAATACACTGAGATATGAGCTACATTGTAAATTTAACGGGAAATAGAACCAGCAAAGATGGATCTATCATGGATAAAGTCCATGATTTCAAGGAAGAAATGGCATTGCATGAGCAAAGCGAGTTGAATGTTTATAGAAAACATCCACAATTGACTGCTTGTGATAGACGTGTAACAGTTTATAATCGCCATACTCAACAAAAAGTGCAAGCTATTATGTTCGGATCAAACAGTTACTTGGGTGCAACTATCTTTCCTGAAGCAATTCAGAAGGCCATCGAAGTAACTAAAGAGTTTGGCATAGGATCAGGTGGTGTTCCTTTATTAACTGGAACATCCATATATCAAGAAGAATTGGAAAAACTTATTGCTAAAATATCAGGAATGGATGATACTATCCTTTTTTCTTCTGGATATACGGCTAACTTAGGAGTTATTTCAGGACTAATACGTCCAAATAATCTTATCATACATGATAAACTTGATCACGCCAGCTTGCTTGATGGTACTGTTATGTCCGGTGCAAAAATGATAAGATACAAACATGGTGATATCAATGACTTGGAAAGACTGTTAAAAGATAATAGTCCTCAATATCCCAATGGTATACTGGTTGTTACAGATGGGATATTTAGTATGGATGGCGATATAGCAAAACTTCCACAAATTCTGGAGATAACAAGGAAATATGATGCTATCTTGCTTGTCGATGAAGCACATGCAATAGGGGTAATAGGGGACAAGGGAGCTGGTACATTGTCACACTATGGGATTACTGATAGAAAAAATATAATTTTAACCGGAACATTAAGTAAGGCAATCGGAACGGTGGGGGGGTATATAACGGCTTCACAAGATGTTATTGATTATCTACGGATATATGCAAGAAGTAATATGTTCTCAACTTCATTGCCGCCAAGTGTATGTGCAGCAGCTATTGAGGTAATAAAAGTGATGCAAAGTACAGAAATTGTAGAGCACTTAAAACAAAATGCTGAATATCTACAAAATAAATTGAAAAGCGAAGGGTTTAATATAATGAATACTGAGACTCCCATTATTCCTTTGGTCGTAGGAGACCAAGCTATACTAACTCAATTGGCAAAGGATGCTTTTGATAGTGGATTCATTATAAATCCAATTTTTCCCCCGGCTGTACCAGCGAATCTGACCAGGTTTAGAATAAGTGTAATGGCAAGCCATACACAGAAAGATATGGATATGTTGGTTGAATTAATCATTAAACTGTTTGAAAAGTATGACATTTCAAGATTTGTCAAATAACTACTCTATAAAATGGAGTACATCTGTTAATGATATTACTTTATCTGATTGGGAAGATATATTCGGCAAAAGTATAATTAAAAGTCAACGGTTTTTCATATCTATTGAAAAATCCGATTTTCAGCAAATTACAATTTATTATTTACAAATATTTGAACATGGGACTGTCGTTGCAATAGTTCCATGCTTTAGTTATGAAATAGACATCTTAAATCTTACCACATCTCCAATGGTAAAGGCTGTGGTAAAAAAGATAAGAAAAGTCTATATGGATTTTTTCAAGATTAGAGCCTTTGTTACAGGAACATATGCTTCTAGCTGTGAACATTTTATAGAGTATAAAACAACTTTGTCTGCAGAAAAAAGGCAGATTGTCTTTGATTTAGTAAGGAAGCAATTGAAAAATAAGTGTAGACAGACAAAATCGAAGTTTGTCTTCATTAAAGATATCAGAGGGCGTAATATTGATTCAATAAAAAAAATATTAGGTCATGATTTTTACTTTTTTTCATCGTTTCCAACAAATGTTATTCCAGTATTAAGTAGCCATAAATACCCAGAGATGTTAAAAAGTAAATACAGAAAAAGATTTCAGGATTCGCAAAAAGCATTTAATGAGAATTTCATGTGGGAGATATCGACCGATTTTGCAAATCAAACATTATTGTTTACGGAGTTATATAACAATGTGTTAAACAAAGCAGAAAACAAATTTGAATTTTTAAATGTAACCTTCTTTGAAAACCTAAATATGCTGTTCTCTTCCAAATCTTTTTTATTGATAGCTAAAGACAAGTTAGGGGAAGTAAGATTGATGACCTTAATTCTTGAAGATGCAAAAAGCCTTATTCCTCTTTACATGGGGATTAAATATAAAACAGATGATTATACATAACTGCATTAGGAAGAATGGTAGAGGAAGCGGAAATTAGACATAAAGATTATGTAGATTTAGGTCAGACAAGTTACTATCCCAAAGTACTGTCTGGAGCATTTGTGGAAAATATATATTATGGATTTTGGTCAAATCACTATTTATTAAAATGGTTAATCAAAAATGTATTTCCACGAATATTTATTCGGCAGCATATACCAAGAAACGTTTATTTAGAACCATACAAACAAGTGGTATATGATGTGTTAGAAAGTAAGGGATTTGTCTTGCTAAACAAATGATAATATATAGCCACTAAGAAAATGACTGTTGTCACTTATTGGTGGCAAATATAGACTCAAAAAAATAAGGATAATCAAAGAGGATACAGTCTTCATAATGGCCAGCAGTATAATACAGTTCTACTTAGGGATATTCAGTAAATGTTCTTATTTTCTATAAATGGAGAGAGGAGTATTAATTTTTAGAGACTTTTCTCTTCATTTTTTTGTGCAGATCCCAATTTTCTTCCTTTTTTGATAATATTATTTACATATCTGTATCTTCCACCCTGAAGTCATGGCATAGGGGTATAAACTGGTTCCATTCATTATACACAGCATCAGTAAGAACCGCAGTAGCTTGATAAGTTTCCACAGCTTGAAACTAGAGTTCCATCGGTGAGAAACTGTAGTTTCATCAGTAAGAATCCATAGTTCCAAAGGCTTGAAACTAAAAGTTTCGAGCGTATGAAACCAAAGTTTCAAGCAATGGGAACTATAGTTTCAAATAGGGAAACGAACTTGGCTTACTATCAGTAGAAGTGCAGGGGGGAGCTAATATGAAATAGCAACGTGTGACAGCAGCGTGACGGCAAATTCTGCTATCACGCTGCTGTCACACGTTGCTGTCACGTTCTTATACTTTAATTATCAGACTATTATCACTCGTTTGGTGACAGGTGACAGCAATTTTTCAAATATATTTCTTTATGTAGACCGATTATTTCGTCAGAAGACGGATACTTCCTGCTTTCACTCCGCTGGCTTTGGCAGTCAGAATAATTTCTCCGGCTGTTTCATTTGTCTGTACGATAGCTGTAAGCATTCCGTTGAAAGCGTGCATCTTCGGAAGATGGAACAGGTCGAGACTCGTGGGGTCACCGTTGGCTCCGGCACGGTATTTTCCGGCACCTTTGACGGAGAAGTTGATCAGACGACTGTCGGCAGGGCAGAGGTTGTCGTCTTTGTCCACTACTTTCACTGTCACATAAGCAAGGTCTTTGCCGTCTGCCGTCAGTTCGTTCCGGTTGCTGACCAGTTCGATGTGATGAGGCTTGCCTGCCGTACGAACTACCTTTTCTGCTACTGCTTTTCCGTCTTTATCGTAGGCCACTACTTTCACTTCACCCGGTTCATATACGGCATCCATCCACATCAGACGGTAGCGGCTTTTCAGTGAACTGTTGTTCTTGCTTTGTTTACCGTAGCTTTTTCCGTTGATAAACAGTTCGGCTGTAGGATAGTTGGTATAAACAAATACCGGAGTTACTTCACCTTCGCGTCCCGGCCATGTCCAATGCGGCAGGATATGCAGTGTTTCCGCTTCCTTATTCCATATGCTGCGATACAAGTAATAGCGGTCTTTGGGGAGACTGGCAAGGTCGATAATGCCGAACATGGAACTATGATTGGGCCAGGCGTCAGTATCATAAGGGGAAGGTTCACCCAGATAATCGAAGCCGGTCCATACAAACTGTCCTATGGTCCAGTGATGATCGTCCGCCAAAGCGAAGTCCTCATCGGGGATATTCGACCATGAGCATGCCTCTACGTCATAAGAAGAACATTGATGATCATCGTACTTGGCACTTTTCTTATCTGCTACAGGAAATTTGTAGACACCGCGTGAGCTGACGGTGGACGCAGTTTCACTACCCAGAATAAGATTCTGCGGAAGTTTGTTGTACGCCTCCTGATAACGATTGGCGCGGTAGTTCAAACCGGGAATATCGATCATGGCGGCAAATCCGTTGGCAAGAACACAAGTCACTTGGTCCATGCCGCAGGTAACGGGGCGGGTAGGGTCTTCGCGGTGGCAGATATCTTGCAGGAATTTGGCTACTTTATATCCTACAGGGCTGCATTGCGTGGGGACTTCATTGCCGATACTCCACATCACTACACAGGGATTATTGCGATAATTGTGCAGCATATTCACCATATCGCGTTCCGCCCATTCGTTGAAGTAACGGTGATATCCGTTTTCACACTTGGCGATGTCCCATTCGTCGAACGGTTCGATCATCATCATAAATCCCATTTCGTCGCACAACTCCACCAGTTCGGGAGTCGGCATATTGTGGGAAGTACGAATGGCGTCGCAGCCCATATCCTTTAAGAGTGTGAGCTGGTGGCGAAGTGCCGCTACGTTGATGGCCGCACCCAGCGGACCTAAGTCGTGGTGGTTGCATACACCTTGAAATTTGCGATGCTTTCCGTTCAGATAGAAGCCTTTGTCGGCAATATATTCAATGCTGCGGATACCGAAGCGGGTAGAGTATGTGTCTACCAGTTGGTTGTCCGCGTATACTTTCGATACAGCCTTGTAAAGAGCAGGGCTTTCCGGCGACCAGAGTTGAGGCGCGTTGACGATAAAGTTTTGTTCAAAGGGCTGTCCGTGGTTGATGCGGCCTTTGTTTTCTTTGCGGGTCACTACCTTTCCGTCCGGCGACAGGATTTCCGTTTCTATACGGATTTCTGTCTTTTCGCCGGCGTTCTCTATCTTGGTTTGCAGACGTACGGCGGCAAATTCATCGCTGACGTGCGGGGTAGTAATCTGCGTGCCCCATACCGGAACGTGTACTTTGTCCGTCACAATCAAGTGGACGTTGCGGTACAGACCTGCTCCCGGATACCAGCGTGAAGACTGCGGGCGGTTTTCCAGACGTACCGCCAGTGTATTCTTCTTTCCGTCTTTATTCAGGAAAGGGGTGACGTTGCAATGGAAAGAGTTGTAGCCGAAGGGCCAGAAGCAAGCCTCCTGTCCGTTGACGTACACACGCGCTTCACTCATTGCCCCGTCGAACAGGAGAGTGACTTCTTTGTCGGCGGGAACGTCGAAGCTGGTGCGATACCATCCGGTTCCGACATAAGGCAGCCCTCCGGTACGTCCGGTTTTCAGTGATGCCTTCTTCTCAAAGTTTTGTGTGACTGCTACGTTTTGCAGGTCGTTGTTTACATCGAAAGGTCCGAAGATGGCCCAGTCATGCGGGATAACGACTGATTCCCATTTAGTATCATTGTAGTCAATCTGCGCAGCTTCCGGAAAATCTCCTTTACTGAATTTCCAGTTCTTTTCAAGCAGCGTCTCGCTGCGTTGTGCTTGCAGCATACAGGTTGCGCTCATCAAAAGTACAGTTAGCAACTGTTTTTGGTGTTTCATGTTCATTCTCACTTTTTTATTGGATTTTAAAAGCATCTAGCGCAATTGTAGGCGCTTCGTTGTCGAAACAACCCAGATTATAACCGTCATTATAGCCATTCGGGGCTTGCGGCTCCCAATAGAAGATACCTTCCACATCGGCTTGCATCATTTTTGTAATGAGTTGTTTGCAGGCCTCTGCTTGGTCATAAGGCATACCTATCTCACAAATCATAACAGGTTTGTTGTATTTCTGCTTGACATGCTTGATATTGGCAATACAGTCATCGGCCACTTTCAGCCAACCACCGGTTTTACCCTCCTGCTCTGCCCAATACGGATAGAGCGACATGCCTATCATGTCGTATTTACCTCCATTGGCTTGAAGAATGTCAAACATACGGTTGTATACCCATTGGTCGTTTCCTGCATCCAAGTGAACAATGACTTTGGCGTCGGGACATACAGCTTTCACGGCATCATATCCCGCATTGTTGAGTGCCGTCAGCTGTTCGGGATTATCAACAGACCCCACAGGAAGCATCATGCCGGGAGTTGTTTCATTACCTACCTGTACCCATTCCGGTGTAACCCCAACCGCTTTTAATGCGGTAAGAACAGATTTCACATGTTCACCAAGAGCGGTTTTGAGACCATCGAATGAAAGATCTTTCCACGCCTCCGGCATTTCCTGATGTCCGGGATCGGCCCAGGTATCAGAAAAATGGAAGTCAATCATCGTACGTAATCCCAGACGCTCGGCACGTCTTGCTTTCACTATTACGTCATTCATGTTGTTCCAGCCGTCTTTCGGGTTAACCCATACACGAAGACGGATAGAGTTGACTCCGCAATAATCACGCAAGAGTTCCATGCACTCCATTTCTTGGCGGTTCTCGTCCGGTGTATAAAACTTGAGTCCTTCCGCTTCCATTTGAGTCAGCCAACTTACGTCTGCACCACGTGCAAAGCCTTCTTCTTTTACAACCTTTTGCGGTTCTTCTTGACGAGGATTCGTAACCGGGCCATCTTCACTACACCCGTTTGTAGCCATTGAAGTAATAAGTGCTACTATTGATAATATGCTTGTTATTTTCATTGAAACTGATTTATTTAAGTGAGTAAGAATAAGTTTGGTGTCCCAAATCAACGGTAAGGACATAGGTCTTGCCTATTTCGAGTTCATTGTCTCCGTCAAATCCCGCTGAGGATTCAGAGTGCTTCAGGTGCAGAATGCCGGAACCACCGCCAAAGAAGAGGTTCCAGTTGTTATTTATCAGTACCTTTACTCCCCAAGGACTTTCTTTCTCTTTTATAAATTCGGCTGTAAATACCTCCGGATTTTCTTCGGACTGTGTCATGGGGGATTCAGACCAATTATCGTTAAGGCCGGTAAATGTTACAATTTGTACTTGGGTCAGTTCATAGGTCAATAACTTCATGTTGAAATCCATGACATACAGCCCTTGTGCTGGTGCGGGGATGTTGCCATTCGATTCTGCAAGAATCAACGTGCCGGACAAACCGGTAGAACTGTCGGTCGCTTTATAGGCGGGCTCCCATGCTTGCTCAGTGTATGCACGATATCCCCATTCAGAATCTATCCAATGTGCACCACCATAGCAAAGTCCGGCTTCATCGTATAAAGTGAGGTAATCGTCAAAACCCTCCCAATTGGTTATGCCGGAGAAGTACAGATACTGAGAGACTTCCGGCTGCGGTACCTCTTCTCCGGCGCCGATGGTAAATTGAAGAGGATTGGATAAATCAAGAACCAAGAGATTTTCTCCGGCGGGCATAGCTACAGAAATATTACCTGTACTTTCACCAAACAAGAGGTTTTGCGAATTGCCTCCAAATGCGACAGTTTGCTCAATAGCAGGTCCTATGTCGGTTGTTTCCCGGTTGTACAGGTTACCCTTTCCTGATACGGAAATGGTCAGGGTAGATTGTGTTGCCAGATTTACTGGCAGCGTCCATTGATTGCTCTGCTTGTTGTAAGTCATTTCGCCCGTTACATCTCCACTAACTGACAGACTGGCAACATGAAGCGCACTCCACCATCCTTCAACCGTGTTTACGGTAGTGTAATAGCATCCTGACGGATTCGGGAACCAAAAGTTCCAGTGACTGTCTTCCGATGAAGCATAAAATGTCTTTCCTTCTTCACCAAGATTACCCCACATTACATTATTGGCTTCGCGAAGCCACCAGTTTTCCCATCCGTTGACACCCATAAAACCTGTATAAATGCCATCTTCAGCAGGAGAGGCAAGTGTCATAGATGTGTTTTTCCAATCCTTGTCAAGCACTTGAGCCAAGACAAGCTCAATGCGATAAGACTGGACCAAAATTTCCATGACATTGGAGTATGCAGGAGCGATGTTGGCTGCCAATACCGAACGTATCCGAATCCATAACGGAGCCTTCTCATTGGCCTCATATCCCAAACGACCAAGCAAAGAATTAAGTTCCTCGCAAAGAAATTGACGGGAATGGATATTCTTATCCACCGCAATATTTAGCGGAGCAGTAAAGTGTTCATCCTTTGAAAACTGAATGGTTATTTCCGCAACATTCACCGGAGCCTGTAAAAGTGTATCACTAAGTGCCAAACGCCCGTCACCACTCCAATAAACCGTCAATGCCAAAGCCTGTGGATTGTCTGGCGTAAGAATAATTTCATTCGAGCCTCCCATCAATTCCATAGAGTCTCCGGACAAGACGTAAACCGGATCAATATCGCTATCACAGGAGGTGGTAGCTACTGTCATAACAGCTGACAATAATATCAATTTAACTATTGTACTAAAAACTTTCATATCGTATCTTTTTAATAGAGTGGATTATGTAGATTAGGATTGGCTGTAAGGTCTGTATCAGGAATGGGATAAATATTATATTTTTTGTTCACGGCACGACCGTCAAGAACGCCCCCTTTCCATTGCCAGATATAATCTGCTGATACAAACTTATTGAATCTTATAAGGTCAGTTCTACGCACAGATTCAAGGTATAACTCCCTGGCTCTTTCATCGAGAATGAAATCAAGCGTAAAATCACTATCTGAAATTTTTCCGCTTTCATCTTGGTTATATGCACGCAAACGAACCTTATTTACAAGTTCCAATGCTTCGGTTCGCGACAGCCCTGTTCCTCCTCTGAGTTGTGCCTCGGCTGCCATCAGATAGATGTCGGCAAGTCGGAGTAGGGGATAGTCGGTAGAGCATCCCGTGGCAGCAGAGTTGGATGCTGCTACGCCCTCATCAGTGAGATTGGAGAACTTTTCAAAGAAATAGCCTTCGGCTTGGTTATCGATTGCACCGGTAAAGAACTGTGCTTGTCCATCTGTATAAAACATAGCGCGACTGTCTTTGGTTGTAGCAATATCTCCAAACTTTGCTGTCATCTCACCACGCGCACGAAACATACCCCAGCCGTTGGACAATCCATACTTGGCGGGGTCTTGTGTGCTCGAATTGCCACATGATCCGCAAATTATATATGTTCCTCCGCCCCACGTAACTGATGTTGTGGCGTCACACACCATAGCAAACAATATTTCATGTGTTCGCTTGTGATTATCGGCATTAAATAATTTAGCATACTCCGGCTCCAGATAGAATGCAGAATTGGAAATTACTTGTTTGCAAGCAGTTATACATTCTGTATAATACTTAGTATCCACATTGCCACGATATACTGCGCTGTTTAAATAAAGCCGGGCAAGGAGTGCCCATGCTACGGGTTTACTGGCACGACCGTATTCGTTGGTAGCGGGCAATGCTGATGAAACTCCTTCGGCAACCAGCTCTTTCAGTTCACTTTCGATAAAATCAAACATCCCAATCCCGTCGTAGGCTTCCGGGATATAACCGGTAACAGGCGTATTTTCATCCACCTTAGGACCTTGACGATACAAATCGAGTACCATCCAATAACTGAATGATCTCATAAAACGAGCTTCTGAACGGAAAGTACGGATTTCAGTTTGTTCGGCTTCTGAAAACCGGGCAATCTCTTCATCCGTACAATGGCGAAGAAACTCATTGCACAAAGCAATGTTGAAGAAAAGCCAGTAGTAGGAATCAGAAACCCAAGAATCTTTCGCATCCCAACTAATATAGGTAAGGTCAGATAGGTTGTTACCTGAGAGCCAGGTATTAGCTACTTCATCGGTAGCGGCTTCTTGCAGATTGAAATAGCCACGGGAAAAGTCTTGTCCGTTAATGCTGGTAAGGTCTCCGTTATCTCCACCTTGTCCTTGTCCTGCAAGAACATACGAGGCATATATTTTGGCAAGGACTTTCTTATAATTTGCCGCTTCAGCATAAACATCTTTTGAGGTATCCTCTGTTGTCGGCATTTGATCAAGAACATCTGTACACGAGCTTGCTACAAGGGTCATGCACCATACGATTATTGTTAGTATATTAATTTTCTTCATGGTTTATTCAGTTAAAAATTAAGGCCAATAGTGATAGAATACGTGCGGGGACGCGGATAAACAGATGTGTCCACTCCATTAGCTGTTTCAGGATCTACCCCTTTATATTTAGTCACAGTAAAGACATTCTGCACCATGGCAGAGGCATGAAGGCCGATGGTCTTATATATGCGACCGAAATCATAAGAGAGTTGCAGGTTGTCCATCTTCAAGAACGAAGCGTTTTCAAGATAATAGTCGCTGAGAAACTGCCTCTTGGTAAAGCGAGTATCCAGGAAACTACGATTTAAGTTATTAAGTTGATAATCGTTATAGCTCATGGTTTCCCATGCACCTGTATTCATGGCCATACCATTAAATATATATCCTCCTATATTGGCTCTAAGCGAGGTTGAAAGTGTCCACTTCTTATAACGCAGCGAGGTTGAAAAACCCAAAATCCAGTCCGGTGCCGGTGAATGATGATGGTAGCGGTCTTTGTTCGTTATCTCGCCATCTCCGTCAAGGTCGGCATACAAGCCTTCAATGGGCTGCCCCGTCTCTGCATCATACAACTGCTTGTATAAATAGAATGAGTAGGGAGCGTAATCAGTAGAGAACACCTGCATCTGGTAAGCATCAATCCAGGGACCTACTTCTGTGTCAGGGCTTGGAGCACCGGGAGTAAGCGTAAGATTCTTTATCCTTACTCTTTGCCATGCGGCATTGGCACTTGCCGTCCATGACCAATCTTTTGTATTGATGATGTGTCCGGTAACAGAGAGTTCAAGTCCTTTTGAGTCTACATTACCCACATTTTGAAGCATTAGTTTATCAAAGTTCGTACCGGCTGGCACCGGAACAGTGGCCAGAAGATTTTCGGTCTTCCTGGTATAGAAATCAGCTGAAAAGGTAAATCTGTTTTCTAAGAATGCCAGATCTATACCATAGTTCCATGATTTAGTAGTTTCCCATTTCAATTCAGGATTATATGCTTCAGGACGATAGGTATATACCGGATTTCCGCCAAACTGGTATTGTGCTCCGTCAAGTCCCGGAGTGTAGACTGGAATGTAGCCATAATTGGTGATACCATCTTGCTGTCCGGTTATACCATAGGATACGCGCAACTTCACGTCATTCATCACCGTGCGCAAGGGCTCAAAGAGGTGCTCTTGTGAAACCCTCCAAGCTAAGGCTACTGAGGGGAAAGTACCCCAACGATTGTCGGATGCAAATCGAGACGAGCCGTCGCGACGCATGGTAGCTGTAAGCAAATAGCGATCCATGAATGTGTAATTCAAACGCCCATAGTACGACATGAGTGAATGCCGCTGATCGGTTGCGGCTGAAGTCGATTGCTGTACTCCATCGGCACTCAGAATGGCATAAAACGGAGTGGTATATTTCCAGAATTGATAATCATAGCCTACTGTCACATCAATGCCGGAATGAATAGCATCGAAGTCATTATGATAATTGGCATAAACCGTGAGTAGTTTATTGTAATTCTTTTGCGGACCGTATGTGTAGTCACGTCCGCCGGTTGTATAATAAGAAACGGCCTCTTTGGGTACATAAATATGTCCTTTACCTTTTGACCAGTCATATCCGCCCGTAGTATGCAAACGCAAGCCCTTTACCCATCTTACATTCCAATCCACGCTGGCACTTCCTATAAATCGATAAACATCCGATGTGGAATCGTATTGATTCAGTCGGCCAACAGCATTGGCTAATGCTCCCGTCACTGGTATGCCATTGGCATCAACAGCTTCATTGTAGCCACCAAAGGTATCATTTCCGGAATATACCGGAATGGTGGGGTTGAGCGTACTACCTGCCCAGATGGCATCAGTATCAGCAAAGCGATTCTTAGAATAAGTCCCTTTTAGACCTATATTAAATCTCAGCTCGTTATGGAAAAACGAAGGAGTAAGGTTTACGTTTCCGGTAAAGCGTTTTGTATTATCCGTTTTCAAGATACCATCCTGATAATACATACCGGTTGAAACACGAAATGGCAACCAAGGAAGTGCAAGTCCTGAAACACTAAGGTTATTATCTGTTCCGAAAGCTGTTTGATAAATTTCATCGTTCCAGTTTGTACGATAGTCACCAAGCAATGACTTTTGGTGTTCCGTACCATACTGATTGACAATATTTATAAATTCGTCTGTGTTCAGCATATCCGAAGTCTTGGTCTTGGTTGCAATGGAATTGGTCGTTTGGAAAGAGACCTTAATATCACTCCCGCTTCCCTTCTTAGTAGTTATGATGATGACACCGTTAGATGCTCGTGATCCATAAATAGCAGTAGATGAAGCATCTTTCAGCACGGTCATACTCTCTATGTCGTTCGGATTTATAAGGCTTAGAAAGTTTCCGCCGCCGGATATGGAACCACCCACTTCCATAGGAACCCCGTCCAGTACAATTAAAGGGTCATTGGATGCGTTAAGTGATGCACCACCACGAATGCGTATGGTTGAGACAGATGTGGGCGAACCTCCGCCATTTACTATTTGCACACCGGCGATCTTGCCATTCACAAGCTCTTCAGGCGATGAAACCATGCCTTTATTAAAGTCTTTAGTACCCACAGAGGCAACCGAGCCGGTCAGATCGCTTTTGCGTTGTGTTCCGTATCCGATGATTACTACATCACTCAGTACTTGTGAGTCACTTTTCATTTGTACATTCAGTACGTTACTGTTTGCGGGGATAGTTATCACTTTAGTTTCATACCCTACGTAAGAAAATTGTAGTTCCTTACTGTCTTTCGGTACATTCAGAGTATAGTTTCCGTCGAAGTCGGTCACTGTACCTGTCGATGTTCCTACGATAAGAATGCTGACTCCGATCATCGGTTCTTTGTTCTCATCGATCACTTGTCCGGTCATTTTCTTGCCTCCCTGTTGGGCAAAGGCAGGAATTGCGCCTCCAAGAAAAGCTGTACATACTATAAATAGTACAGTCAAGTGGCGTAGATTTAAGATATTACAGTTCATAATTATTGTGTAATTGGTAAAAGATTTATTTTATTAAAATATCGGTTAATAGTATCATTCCAGCCAAACGTTCCCAAGTTCTGTCTCTGTTATCGGTTGGGCGTCTCCCGGCATGGATATTTCCAGCTTTTCGATCTTCTCCGTTTGAAAAGGTATTTCCGTTTCCGGTTGGAAATACTGTTTCAGGAAGGTAGGATAGGCTACGGGCAGCAGTGCCGTATCAGTCTGGCGTAATTGGCTCAGAGGTATCCGTATGATTCCTTCCGGTGTGGGGGGAGGACAGAGGCTTTTGTACGTGTATCCGTCCGAAGTGATGAAGCCTGCGCTGATTCCCTGCGGAAGAGCTTTCTTCCGGTTCACCCGGATGCAGAGTGTAGTGCAATCTTTCACTTTTTCTCTTCTTCCGTCGATTTTATCCTTGACAAGCGTGCGGAGGAAGTAGTGCGGATTTTCTCCTTTCCTGGTAAATGTGAACCGGAGCAGTGGCTTTTCTGTCGGAGAAGAATCGGCTAAACTCCGTTGAAGGTCGTTCCATTCGGGGAGTGTATATGCTTCTACCTGACTATGCGTATCCGTTACGGTCAATAATTGTATCGCACTATCTGGGGCGACAACACGGGTAGTCCAGTATTGGCTGAGTGTGTAATCCCAGTCCAATGGGGTTCCCTTCACTCCCGAAGAATTTCCGGTGGCGGAACTTCCTGCGGGATAAGTACGGGTGCTGTCGCCCCGGCAGATAATGATGTTATACCTGAAATAACCTTCTTTTATCTCTTCGGCGGGTATCGTTGCCTGATACGTGTAGCCGTTTGTGCGTTTCATCTTAATGTACGGATTATGCTCGTTCCAGAAAGAAATCTTGTCGGTGTAGATAATCACAGAGTCGGGAAATTCCGGACCTGTTATCTGTGCACTGATGTTTAATGGGCGGTTGGCTTCCACAGTGGTGGCAGGGGTATGCATAACGTGGTAGCTTGTTGCCCGTGGTGCGGGAGCCGCGTATTCGCCTAGCCGGATCGTATTCCATTGTGAATCGGCTGTCCAGTTGTGTTTGGGAGTATAATGCTTACGTTGCAGAAGATAAACACCCGGACGGAGAGAGCGAATCACTCCGTTTTTCACTTCTTCTTTTCTTCCGTTCTCTCTGTGGACGGAGGACGAAAATGTGGAATTGGCGGGAGATTGAATGGCGGAAAGGGTGAATGTATTTCCCAGGTCCGGCAGTTGCAAAGCCATGTCCCAAGCGCCATAGGCAATGGTCACCACTTCTTTCTCCAGTGAAGGTTTGGCGAACGGGTCATTAACAATGATCGCATCCGGCATCACTTCCAGTCTCCAGACTCCTTCTTCCAGACGATCCATGAAATAGGCACCTGTACCTTCGTAGCGGACAACGGGAGAGCTTCCGCATCCTGCGATTGATGCCAGTTGTGAGGCGTCTTTAGGTTGCGTGCGGGTTGTATTGGAATAATAGAATTTCGTTCCGTTATTCAGCTCGCTGAGGTCTTCCATATAGCTTACCCGAAAACCGTCACCAAATAACGTATCTTGTGGGTAGCTTCCGTAAGAGGCTCCTCTCTTCAGACTCTGCGCCGCTTCGGCGGCAATCTTCATACTGATTGCCTTATGCGGAGTATAGGCGAGATTCAGGAAATGTGTCTGATATTCGGTATTTGCATAGGCGATGTCCATCGGATCATAGGCAAATTGAGTGATCCATTGAAAACCGGCTGTGCGGAAAGTGCGGACCATTGCCGGATACATATAGGAATACATGATGTCCGCCGGATCAAATTCGTAAATCATCCGGGCTTTCTTATCGAACCCTTTCACTTTATCGGCAAACGAAATATCATAGCGGTCTACATAAGGAAGAAAGTTCCCCTGTTGTGTTTGTCCGGATACCAGACCGATGGGATACCATTGATAAGTGGTGCCTTGGATGTCTGTATCGTAATATGCCTCTACTACCCATCCGTTGTGGCTTACATTGTAGAACACCGGTTTCCGGTTACCCGCTTTGCGCAGGGCTTTCAGCATTCGGTTGATATAGGCTTTTACATCCTCTTTTGTACCGGAATGGCAAGGCTCGTTGTTAATCTCGAAACCCACAATCGAAGGATCGTCTTTATAAGCAAGACCTGTGTACGGGTTGGTATGCTTCACCAGATCTTGAATGTACCTTTCCTGTGCGGCAATTGCTTCCGGATGGGAGTGCATACTGCATTTATCGTACTTATAAGAAAAACCACCTGTCGGCTCGTTCCGTTCGGGATAGCCGTTCCCGAAGTTTGTCTGTGCGGTAATCACAATGTGGATATTCCGTTCTTTCAGTTTGGCAATCAGGTAATCCATCAGGTCGAGATGTTCGTTCTCCAGAAGATTTCCTTCTCCGTCGGTCAGTTCCACATCCCACAGGTGGATGCGGTAGGCATTTAGTCCCAGTCGGGAGAAGTGGTATACATCTTTATCTATAGCTGCCTTACGATCTGCTCCCAAATAGCCGAGGGCACGGTAAGCATGTGCGAAAGGCGTGGTATAATTTACCCCGAAGAAGGAAGCTTCCTGTCGGGTGTCGCTCCAACGCATCACCCCGTTTCCGTCTATATATATAGTAGGTATGGAAGTCGTTTTCCCTTGTGCGCTGACGAAGGCAAATAACAGGCAAATGCAGGTAATAATAAACTGTCTTTTCATGCTATCAAATTTAGCGGTTTGTTGATAGCGACAAAGATAGACTACCTGCCATTTTCATAAAAGCACAGATTGGACATATAAGGATAAAAATAGGACGAAAAGCCCCCAAATGCCTCTACAGCCCGTCATTCAAGTATTGGCGTGGTGTTTTTCCAAACTCTGCCTGAAAACATTTGGAGAAATAAGAATGATTGGAAAAGCCTACCATATACATTACTTCGGCAACGGTGAATTTCTTTTGTTGCAATAACATGGCAGCTTTCTTCATGCGGATGGACTTGATATATTCCACCGGAGACATTCCGGTGAGTTGTTTGATTTTCCGGTAAATCTGCTTGTTACTGATGCCCGACAGTTCGCAAAGTGCATTGACATTCAGGTCTGCATCGGAGAGGTGATCTTCAATCAGACGGATAATGTTCGACAGGAATTTCTCATCCTGCGATTCTGCTTCGATCGGTTTTAGTACGGGGAGAGATTCCAACTGTTTTTTGGATGGTACAACCGGTATTTCGTCTTCCTCTACGGCGGTGACCGGAATGCTTAGCCCGATGGAAGTTCCCTTTCCTTTTTCGGATGTAACTCCATTAATAGAACCACCGTGTAGTTCTGTGTAGGTTTTTACCAGATAAAGTCCGATACCTGTGCCTTCTTTGCTGCCGCTATGGGGTGACTGGAAGAAACGTTGGAAGATATAAGGTATATCCTGTTGCGGAATGCCTGCTCCCGTATCGGAAACGCAGATTTCCAGCAAACCGGTTTCCTGCCGATAGAAAAGGGATAAGCGGATGTTTCCACCCTCTGAGGTGAACTTGACGGCATTTGACAATAGATTATCCAGTATTACTCCAAGCTTGATGGCATCCATATCGGCATAAATCTTCGCTTTGTTTGCTTCGAAATGGAACGTGAACTGTTTGTCTTCTTCATAGACTGAGAACAAACTGCGGCTGAACGACACCAGTTCGATGCGTGACAGAATGAGCAATGAATCTTTATTGTCTTCAATCCGGTTGAAGTTAAGTACCTGATGAATCAGCGAATTGATTTTCATGGCGTTGCGCTGCACTTCTTCCAGTGTCTGTTTTTCGTGTATTTCTTCCGTAGACGGAAGTAGCTGGCTGATAGGAGCTATGATCCGGCTGAGAGGTGTTTTCAGCTCATTGGATAAATTGGTGAAGAATGCCATTTTCTGGCGGGACTGTTCCAGAATCTTTTCTTTTTCTCTGCGTTCTGCTTTCAGGCGGTTTTTAACGCGGAAGAAGTTGATTGTCCATGCGATAAGACTGAGCAGCAGTAAGATATAGATGGCTTTTGCCCATATCGTATAGTACCACGGTGGAAGAATCCGGATATTCAGAATGTAAGGATGGTCGGATGGTTGCCCGTCTCTTTCCAGCTTGCTGATGATAAGCTGATAATTTCCATAACTCAGATTACTGTATGTAATACGGTTGATATTGGATTTCAGGAAGTTCCATTCTTTGTCCATTCCTTCCAGACGATAGACGAATTTGTTTTTCTCGTCCAGGGAATAAGGAAGGTCGGATAACTCGAATGACAGGTTATTCTGATCATATTTTAATTCGATCGAGTTGGTATATCGGATATTAGGCACGTCATCTCTGGTGCGTGGCGATACCAGTTGATTGTTAATGTATAAGGCAGTCAACAGAATCGGGCGTTCCGGTTGGTGCATGGCTTGTATATCGGGGTGTGAGATACCGAAGCCGTCGGCTCCTCCCAGATAGATACAATCTTCTTTCGGATCGAACAGCAGGCTAGTGAAGCGTTTGTCAGTCATATTCTGCTGTCGGGCATCCATTGTTTTCCGGTCGATAATCCAGAGTCCGTTGGTAGTGGATACCCAGATAGAGTTCTTCACGGAAGTCATGGATAAAATCTCGTTGTTGCTGAAACTTCCGAAAGAGATACTCTGCTGGCTCTCGTCTTTGGGGTTGATGCGCATGACACCGCCATGAAATCCTACCCAAAGCATACCGTCCTCATCACATAACAGGTAGTTGGGGCTTTTCTCTCCGCTTAATTCGTCAGCAAATAATTTTGTCACTTCCCGTGTACGGGGATTAATCTTGTCTATCCCTTTATTATTGTAGAGCAACACCCATACATTGCCTTCATTATCGGGAATAATCTGGTTGATAAACATACCGGACAGTCCGTTGTGGACGGAGTAATTTTGTTCGGCTACATATTGTCCGGAGGCAGATTGCATCAGCTTGTGCTTGTCTACTACAAAGATACCTCCAAGGCATGTTGAAATCCATAGCTGTCCGGCGGTATCTTCGAACATATAATAGGTCCAGTTGGTATTATACATTCCCGTACTGTCTACAATGTTGTAGTGTATGAATTGGCGGGTTGCATAATCGTAGCGATTGATGCTTCCATCGGTAGCTATCCATAACTGCTGTTCTTTGTCTTCGTAAATATGCCGGATACGGTTGTGCGATAACGGATAGGTTTTATCACCCATTCTGTACCAAATGGCATCGTGCCTTTCTCCGGCAGGATCGGTGAAACGAATTAATCCGTTGGTGCCTCCAAACCAATAGAATCCTTTTGAGTCACGGAACAGGGAGTAGAACTGGTTTCCGTCTCCCGTACCTGTAATCTGTGAGATCGGAATAAATTGCAGGGCACTGTTATAGCGTGAGAGGGAGATGCCATAGTCGGTACCCAGCCAAATATTATGCTCCTGATCGGCAAAGATATTCCAGATGATATTATTAGTCAGCGACTGGATATTGCGGGAGTCGTGAATGATGTGCTGTAGTGGAGTGGTATCGTTGTGGTAGACGTAAAGCCCGTTGTCCGTGCCTGCCAGTAAGTCTCCGTTTCCATCCAAGGCTAATGATTTGATCGAATTATTATGGAAGGCTTCTGTCTGTTTCATCTGTCCGGTTGACGGAAAATATTGAAAGAGATAACCTTCCGTACCGATCCAGATACACTGGCGGACGGTATCTTCCAGCAAAGAATTGACGAACAGATTGCTTTGACTGCTATGGACGGGGAGAGGAATGCCTTCGAATTTCCCGTTGGACGGGATATAACGGCATAGTCCGTTGTAAGTTCCCACATAAATCTGATTATCCCTGGTGCGGATAATAGAGTATATGGTATTATGGGGAAGTCCGTTGCGTCTGGTATCAAAAGATGTCAGTTTCCGGCTTTGCAGCTGATAAGTGTATAAACCGTTTAAGGCGCCTAGCCATAGGGTATCTCCTTGAAGAGCCATGGTGCGTACATCTGTCGGAAAGTCAGTTTCCGGTTGCTCGTAGTGGTCAGCCCGGTAATTATAAACCAGGATTCCGTTGTCTGTCCCCATATATAAATAGGTGTTGTCTATAATGACACCGCAGTAAATACGGGTATTATTGTTTTCACCGTAAGTAAAATGCTGCTGTGTGGAGTAACCGTCATAGCTGAATAATCCCTTGTTGGAACCTATCCATATCAATCCTTCACTGTCTTGAAGGAAACAGCTGACAACCGATGCCTCAGCACCGAGATAAATATTGTCGAATTGCTGATAATTTACTTTTTGTCCGTAAGCGTTGTTGCTTAGGATGCAAGATGCATAAAGGAAAAAAAGAATGACTATGATTCGTTGATACATGATATCAGGTTTGCAAGGCATTAAATCTTTAAATGTTGTGTTAATATTAGCACTCTTGATTGCAAATGTAGGAAAAATGTCGGTTACACTTGTAAATCTCCCCGTCTTTTTGTTCCTTTGCTCTATATTTATAAAACAGAATAGTTCGGAATGAAAAAGCTAATTTATCTGCTTTTGTTACCATTGGCTCTGGCGGTAGTCGCCTGTGGCGGTAAGAACGGAAGTTCAAATAAAGAATCGGTATTGGCAAGGCAAGACAGTGTAGATGCTCATGGATTGCAGCGTATGCAAAGTTCAAAAGCTGAAACTGATATTAAGTTTAAGGGAAGAGACTATCATTCGCTGGTTTCGCGTACTCCTGACGAAAGTCTGCCTCACGTCTCCAATGATATGGGGGATACGTATGTAGACAATAAAATAGTGTTGCGCATCACCCGGGGAAGTGAAAACGTACTCAACAAGACATTTACCAAGAATGACTTTTCATCGGTAGTCGATGCGAAATTCCTTTCAAAATCCATACTCGAAGGAATCGTATATGACAAGACCACACCGGAGGGAATCGTTTACGCCGCCAGTGTGTGTTATCCGCAGACCGATTTGTATGTTCCGCTTTCCATCACTGTAACGGCCGATGGAAAAATGAGCATAAAGAAAGTAGATATGTTGGAAGACGATTATACGGAAGAAACACCTGAATAGACTTGTGAATGGGGATATAAAACGTTTCTGACAGAAGAATTGCACAAATGTGAAAGCATTTGAGACAAACGAAAGGCAGCCTTTTTGGTTGCCTTTCGTATTTTTGCACCGTCGATAAACTTAATACCGAATAGAATGAAAAAATACATTTTGGCTATTTATATGATGATGGCAGGATGCGCGATGCTGACTGCTCAGACCAAAAATACGCAAACACTGGTGCCACTCACCGAACGGGTAAACGTACAGGCTGACTCTGCACGTATCAACCAGATTATTGACGGTTGCTGGGTAGCTGTCGGGACGAATAAGCCTCATGCCATTCAGCGTGACTTTACTAACCTGTTTGATGGCAAGCCCTCCTATCGTTTTGAACTCAAAACCGAAGACAATACACTGGAAGGTTATGCGAAAGGAGAAACGAAAGGACGTGCCGAGTTTTCATATTGCTATGCAACTTCCGACGATTTCAGGGGATTACCTGCCGACGTTTATCAGAAAGCACAGATCACAAAGACTGTTTATCATCACGGGAAGGGAGCTTGTCCGCAAGGAAGTTCCCGCGACTATGAGTTTTCGGTTTATATTCCTTCTTCTCTGGACAGCAATGTCTCCACCATCTTTGCCCAATGGCACGGAATGCCCGACCGGACGCTGGTCCAGACTCCTCAGGGCGAGGTGAAGAAACTGACTGTTGACGAATTTGTAGAACTGGAAAAAACGACCTTCTTCAAGAAGAATGCAGGACACGAAAAAGTAGTTAGACTGGATAAACAAGGCAATCCGGTGAAAGATAAAAATGGAAAACCTGTATATAAGGCAGGAAAGCTCAACGGATGGCTGGTTGAGCAGGGAGGATACCCGCCATTGGCATTCGGATTTTCCGGAGGACTGTTTTATATCAAAGCCAACTCCGACCGTAAATGGCTGACAGACAAAGATGACCGTTGCAATGCAAACCCGGGAAAGACGCCCGTTATGAAACCGCTGACTTCTGAATACAAGGCATCCACCATTGCCTACAAATTACCTTTTGCCGATTTCCCGAAAGACTGCTGGATTACTTTCCGTGTTCATATCGACTGGACGGTCTATGGCAAGGAAGCAGAAACGATTGTGAAACCGGGCATGCTGGATGTACGGATGGATTATCAGGAGCAAGGTAAGAAAGTAAGCAAACACATTGTTGATAATGAGAAGATTCTGATTGGACGTAACGACGAAGACGGATATTACTTTAAGTTCGGAATTTACCGCGTGGGTGATAGTACCGTTCCCGTTTGTTACAATCTGGCAGGATATTCAGAAAGATAAATAGGTAAATAGTTAAGGTTATAAGTTAAGGTGAAGAGAGCGATCCGGATGTTCCTGAGTGGGCATCCGGATCTTTTTTATGGGGTAAATTCAAGGATGAAAGTTAAAGAACACAAAAAAGAATGTGATCTCTGATTATTCCCAAATCTTTCCTAAATCTGTATCGTTATTTGCAGTATAAAACTTATCAGATATAGTATTAACTAAAAAGAATAACGATTATGAAGAAAATTTTATCTTTGCTTGTGATGGCTATTGTAGCTATACAGTTCTCATTTGCCGGCGATGTGATTACAAAGGATATGAATCAGCTACCGCTTCCGGCACGCAACTTTATCAACCGTCATTTTACCAAACCTCAGGTGGCTCATATCAAGATTGATAAAGATCTGTTGGAGTCTGCCAAGTATGAAGTGTTATTGACGGACGGTACGGAAATAGATTTTGATAGCAAAGGTAACTGGGAGGAAGTAAGTGCCGGTAAAGGGCATGCAGTTCCGGCAAGTGTTGTTCCTTCGTTTGCTGCCAGTTATCTGAAAGAGCATAACTTCACAGAACCTGTGACAAAAGTAGAGCGTGACCGGAAAGGATATGAAGTGGAATTAAGTACCGGCGTTTCTTTCAAGTTCGACAAGAAAGGAAAATTCTTGAAAGCGGATGATTGATGAGTAAATGAAAATATGATATAACCTAAATCCTAAGAATTAATTATGTTGAAGTTTAAGTTTGGCGCATGGGCAGTCGTTTTAATGCTGACTGCCTTCTCTTTCAGCGCATGTGATGACAATGATGATGAAACGTATAATCCGCCTGCCAATATCACTGAGGCATTGAAGCAACTATATCCGAATGCCCAGAATGTGGAGTGGGAGATGAAAGGAGATTATTATGTAGCTGACTGCTGGGTAACTGGTGATGAACTGGATGTCTGGTTCGACGCGAATGCCAACTGGGTGATGACGGAAAACGAATTGGATAGTATCGATCAGTTAGTACCTGCCGTTTATACCGGTTTCCGTAATTCCAACTACAGTTCATGGGTAGTGACCGATGTGTTTGTATTGACGTATCCGCAGCATCCTACTGAGTCCGTGATTCAGGTGAAACAGGGAAATCTGAGATTTGCACTGTACTTTTCGCAGGAAGGAGGCTTGCTGCATGAAAGGGATATCACCAATGGCGATGATACGAATTGGCCGGTTATGGAGTAGAATTAGTTATGTACAGAGGAATGTTTGTCCACATTCCTCTGTAGTCATTATATTACATCTGCTGATAATCTTTAGCCAGTCCTCCTTCGCTAGTTTCCTTATACAGTGAGGGCAGGTCATGTCCGGTTTGTTTCATTACCTGTACCACTTTGTCGAAAGAAACACGGTGCATACCGTCTGTAAAGGCTGAATAAAGATTGGCATCCAGTGCACGGGCGGCAGCATAAGCGTTCCGCTCGATACAAGGGATTTGAACGAGACCGCATACGGGGTCACAAGTCATCCCCAGGTGGTGTTCCAGCCCCATTTCCGCCGCATATTCAATCTGTGCCGGACTTCCTCCGAATAATTGATTGGCTGCTGCTGATGCCATCGCGCAGGCAACGCCGACTTCTCCCTGACATCCTACTTCCGCACCGGAGATGGACGCATTGAACTTGACAATGTTTCCAATTAGCCCTGCTGTAGCCAAGGCGCGAAGAATACGCATGTCACTGAAGTCACGGCTTTTTTGTAAATGATAAAGTACTGCCGGCATCACTCCGCAGGAACCGCAGGTAGGGGCAGTTACAATCTTTCCACCGGAAGCGTTTTCTTCGCTGACTGCCAGTGCGTAAGAGAAAACGAGTCCTCTGGATTGCAGAGATTGTTTGTATCCGGTAGCACGTATATAATAGGTGGAAGCTTTTCTACGTAAGTTCAGCGGTCCGGGCAATACACCTTCGGCTTCCAGACCTCGGTGGATAGCGTCTTTCATCGTGTCCCATACTTCTGCCAGATAGTCCCATATATCTTCGCTCTCACATTCCTTGACATATTCCCAATAACTTTTTCCGGTACGTTCACACCATTGCAGGATTTCGGTCATGTTGTTCATGCCGTATACTTCCGGGCTTTCGATTGTCGGGTTATCATTATTCTCTGCCAAAGCTCCGCCGCCGATACTGTAAACCGTCCAGTTTTCCAATATCTTGTTGCTTGCATCCAGAGCGGCAAACGTCATTCCGTTCGGATGGAAGGGAAGGAAAACTTTGGGTTGCCATACGATTTCTACCGGAGCGACAGGTTGTAAAGTATCTATGATAGCCACATCCGTCATGTGGCCTTTGCCTGTAGCTGCCAAACTTCCATAAAGGGTTACTTTGAAAGAAGCGGCATCCGGATGACGTTCAACAAACATTTCTGCAGCTTTACGAGGGCCCATTGTATGACTGCTGGAAGGACCAGTGCCGATTCTGTATAATTCTTTTATTGATTTCATGGATGGGTGTGCTTTAGTTAATACCATTTCTTTTTTCTGAAGTACAAATATACAATAATACCGATAACCGCCATTATAATCCAGGCAAATAAATATCCGTACCGCCAGTCCAGTTCGGGCATCCATTTGTAATTCATTCCCCACACACCGACAAGAAACGTTAGCGGGATGAAAATGGTGGATACGATGGTCAGCCGCTTCATGATATCGTTCATTCGTAAATCATTGTTCGAGATATACAGGTCGACTAATGAAGACAGTGTTTCACGGCAGATTTCAATCGTTTGTAATACAAATTGTAAATGGTCGTTCACATCATTGTAGAAGGCACGGTTTACTTTATGTATAAGGAGATTTTCTGCCCGCAACAATTTTACATATTGCTCTTTAAGCGGAAGGATGGCTTTTTTCATCAGCATATATTGGCGGCGCAGCCCCTGAATCTGAATGCCGATGTCATTCTCGTTGGTAATCATCAGCAGTTCTTCTTCCAGATCTTCGAGTGCATCGTCGATGGAAGATATCGTTGAAATGTAGTTCGCCATGATGCTGTTCAGCAATACACTGAGCAGATAATCCGTCAGACGGCTACGGATTTTCAGTATATCGTTTCTCAATGCGACGTTGATTTCATCAAAGAAATCTGTTTCTTTTTCAAGAAAGGTAAGTACATAGTTATTTCCCAGAATGATGCAGACTTGTTGTTGGAGCAATCCGTCGAGGTCATCATCCTCTTTATGCTCATTGGGATAGAATATTTTCAGGATCAGGACAATATATTTGTCATGCTCTTCTATTTTCGTAGGGTGGTTGGCATTTAATATGTCTTGTAAAACGAGGAAGTCTATTTCAAAATGACTGCAAATCTCACGGATGGTTTCCGTATCTTTCAGCCCGTGTACCTGCAGCCAGTTGATTCGTTCGTTATCCAGCGTTTCTTTGACGCTTTGGAAGGTGTCACCGGAGCTTTCCTGCATCTCGGTTGCATTGTATGTGCAGAGATGTAAATGGGTAGGGGTAAGGCTGTCCCCTGTGTAAATAAGCTTTTCGCTTAACAGATTATTCTTCATGCTTTATTCTCGTTTTAGAAAACCACTGTAACACAAAGGTAGTGGTTTTCTAAATGAGAACAAGTTCTTCAATCGTTTTGTTTACAGATTAGTCAAAATCGACTACCGTAATTCCGGCACCTCCGAACTGGACATGCTCGTCTGCATAATGACTGACGCCCGGTACGGTGGACAGGTATTGACGGATGAGCGTACGGAGTATTCCGGTGCCTGTTCCGTGAAGGATACGAACGCGGTCCATGCCGACAAGGATGGCATCGTCCACGAAATAAGTGATGGCTTGCAGAGCCTCGTCACCACGCATCCCCCGTACATCAATATCTTGCTTGAAATTAAGCTTCTTCTCGTACATCTGGTCATGCGTCTGACTGCTGACAAACGTACTTTTGGCTATTCCTTCCGTCTTGGGGGCAGCGTGGCTTCGTTCCAGACGGTCCAGTTTCACCGTAGTTTTAATGCTTCCGAAAGCGACGGTTGCATTTTTACCATTGATTTCCATGACCTGCCCGACGCTTGTCTGTCCCTTGATCTTTACGTTCTCACCAACGGTGATAGGCATTACTTTAGGGGTAGCGGCTGTCTGTGATGCGGCAGTTTTCGGTTCGTTTTTCTTGTTTTTCTTCCGTTCCTGTTTCTCCTTCAGCTTCTCCATTTTGCGGGCAATCTTTTCTTCCTGTTCTTTGGAAGTCATTGTTTCCAGGGAAGTACGGAAATCGTTTAGTTCCTGACGTACCAGACGGGTCTTTTCTTTTTCGGCCTGAGCTTCTTTAATCGTACGGATGGTATTTTCAATGCGGGCGTTCGATTCCTGCAACATTCGTTCAGCTTCTTCTTTAGCCTGTCTGATAATCTCCTTCCGTGATTTTTGCAACTCTTCCATTTCCGTTTGATAACGGGCGATGGTGTCTTCCATGTGTTTTTCCCGTTGGCGGATCGTTTGTCGTTTCCCTTCCCAGTAGCGCTTGTCGCGTACAATGTCCTGAAGATATTTATCGGCATTGATGTATTCGCTTCCTACAATTTCCGAAGCATCTGCAATCACATCTTCCGGTAATCCGATTTTCCGGGCAATCTCTACGGCAAATGAACTGCCCGGATTTCCGATCTGTAGTTGAAAGAGTGCCTGCATCAAATGGCGGTCGTAGAGCATGGCGCCGTTGACTACTCCTTCATGATCTTCGGCAAAATGCTTCAGATTTTGATAGTGAGTCGTTATTACTCCGAACGTTCCTTTCTGATTGAAACGTTTCAACACAGCTTCGGCGATGGCTCCTCCGATCTGTGGTTCCGTACCTCCTCCGAACTCGTCGATCAGGATGAGGCTGCGTTCATTGCAGCTTTTCATCATGATTTTCATGTTGGTCAGGTGCGAAGAATAAGTACTCAGGTCATCTTCGATGGACTGTTCGTCACCGATATCGATGAAGATACTGCTGAACATACCTGCATGACTGCGTTCGTGCAAAGGAATCAGCATACCGCATTGCAACATATATTGCAGCAAACCGACTGTTTTCAGACAGACAGACTTACCTCCGGCATTCGGACCGGAAATGATAAGGATACGCTGCTTTTGGTTTAGTTCTATATCCAGCGGAACAACCTTTTTCCCATGTTTGGCTAAAGACAGTTGCAGTAAGGGATGCACTGCCATTGTCCAGTCCAATAGCTGTTTCTTTTCTACTGTCGGTTTCAGACTGTTGGTCTGTATGGCAAAATAACTTTTTGCACGGATAAAGTCAATTTCTGCCAGAAACTCATACGACTGAAGAATATCCGGAATAGACGGGCGCAGTATAGTTGAAAACTCTGTAAGGATACGAATGATTTCCCGTCGTTCATCCCCTTCGAGTTCACGAATACGGTTGTTGGCTTCTACCACCTCTGCCGGTTCGATGAATACGGTCTTTCCACTAGCCGATTCATCGTGCACGATACCTTTGATCTTTCGTTTTAATCCCGGAGCGACAGGAATAACGAGACGACCGTCACGCATGGTCGGAGCTACGTCTTTGTCTACATAGCCTTCAGACTGTGCATTGCGTAGGATACTGTTTAATGATCGGGAGATACTTCCCATCGTATTGGACAGTTCCCGACGGATACGGGCCAGTTCGCTGGACGCATTGTCTTTTATTTTTCCATATTTATTAAGGATACCGTCTATCTTGCCAATCAGTTGGGGGAATACGGCAATGTCTCCTGCCAACCGCTTCAGGCTGGGGTAGGGTACATCGTTTTCCTCCTCTTCTTCATTCCGGTGTAGAAAACGTACGATATCACGAATAGTCTCTAATGAACGGCGTAGGTCAAATAGTTCTTGTTCGTCCAAATACATGCCTTCTATCCGTACCCGTTTTAGTGATGGGCGGACATCGAAGAAGAATTGATCGGGAAATCCGTCTTCTTCCTGAATGATGCGCACAAATTCAGTTACCTGGTTCAGTTTCTCTTCCACTTCTTCAAATTGCTCGGAAAAGCTCATGTCTGAAACCCGTTCTTCGCCTAAAGTGCTGAGACACTTGTCTTTCAGTAACTGCCTTATTTGGTCGAATCCTATCTTTTGCTCAAAATTTTGAGGATATATCATGTCTTTATACTTATTATAGGCTGCAAAAATACGATTATTTCGTGAAAAAAATGTCAGATTGTTTGCAGATTTAAAAATGATTCGTACCTTTGCACCGCTTTCAACGGAAAGCACTTCTGATAAAGGAGTTTTGGAGAG